>Ga0268276_1003025_pt1 | contig 13528 bp, 11 predicted proteins | sample saktaG_4_FD_190145 | JGI IMG/M metagenome (GOLD analysis project Ga0268276, IMG submission 190145) | Saline water microbial communities from Sakinaw Lake, British Columbia, Canada - sak_2010_1_5_45m | ecosystem: Environmental > Aquatic > Non-marine Saline and Alkaline > Saline ...
TCACAACGATGCCGTTCTCGATCACGTAACCCCTGTCGATGATGGGGAGGAGCGGTCTGGCGAACTGTTCGGTAACGAGGATTGTAACCCCCTTGCCGCTGATCGTTTTCAATGCTTTTGTCACCTCCGACTGCAGGAGGGGACTCAGACCGAGAAGCGGCTCATCGAGAAGCAGGAGGCTCGGACGCGTCACCAGGGCCATGCCGATGGCAAGCATCTGCTGCTCCCCGCCGCTCAGGAGACCCGCCTTCCGTTTTTTCAGGGTGAGCAGGTGGGGAAAGATTTCAAAAACGATTGCAATGCTTTCCTTGACTTCGGCTCTTTTCCTCAGTGTTCCGGCTATTTTGAGATTTTCCAGGACAGAGCTGTCCCGGAAAATGGGATGCCGTTCGCGGCAGAGAACCATGCCTTTCTTGACCCTGTCGCTCGGTTTCAGATAGGTGATGGTCTCCCCTTTGAATTTGATTTCACCGTGCACCTCGATCCGTTCCCCGCCCCGGCGGTCCTCCTTCTTTTTTAAATCAAGGATGAGTCCAGAGACCGCGTTCATCAGGGTCGTCTTTCCGGCGCTGTTGGAACCGAGGATGCCGACAATCTCCCCTTTGAAAACATTGATGCTGATGTCGTTCGCGGCGAGGGCATTCTCGAAGAATACGGTAAGGTTCTTCACGTCAAGAATCTCCTCCGCCGCGGGGCCGGCATCCGTCTTCACCTCCGGCGCGGATGCCCGGCGGGTGGAGGATGTTTCAACGCTGTCATAGTGGGATTCACTTCCGAGATAGGCCGTCGTGACGGCTTCATCTTTCATGACATCATCCGGATGTCCTTCGGCGATCTTCGCGCCGAAATTGAGAACGATCACCCGCGAGGCTACCCGGAAGAGTTCCCTCAGCCGGTGCTCCACCATGATAATGCTCAGGCCCTGGGCGCTGAGCCTTTCCAGGATGGGAAGGGTAGCGGCGACCTCGGACATGGACATTCCGGAGAACAGCTCATCCAGCAGGAGGACCTCCGGACGCAATGCCATCGCGCGGGCGAGATCGAGCCGTTTCAGGTATCCATGGGAAAGGCTGCCCACCAGTTTGTAGGGGATGAAGGAATCCCGTTCAAACCCGTATTCATCGAGGATCTCGATGGCAATGTCGTCCCGCTCCCCGTACTTGCCGCCTCTCAGGCTCTTGACCCTGGGAGAACAGAGGGGGATGATGATGTTCTTGAAGGCGGGGAGGTTGTAGAACATATGCACCATCTGAAAGGTTCGTGCGATGCCGAGTCCGGCGATCGTATAGGGCATTTTGCCTGTAATGGGCTTTCCCTTGAAGAGGACCCTGCCTGCATCGGGCTTCACGAAACCGGTAATGAGATTGATCAGCGTCGTCTTTCCCGATCCATTGGGACCGATGATTCCAATGAATTCTCCCCTTCGGAGCTGGAAACTGACGTCGGCCGTGGCCCTGACGCCGCCGAAGCGTTTCTGCAGATTCTCGACTTGGAGAATGATTTCGTCATTCATCATGCTTTTCCTATATTTTCACCGTTCTCTCGAACTGGTGATATTTTCTCGCTATGAAGTGAAAAAGCCCCTCAGGGAGACAAATAATGCTGGCGATGAGGATCAGGCAATAGAAGGCGATTCTCAGACCTCCCAGGTCCCGAAGGGCTTCGGAGAGGGGGACGAGGATCGCGCTTCCCAGCAAAGCGCCGACGAAGGTGCCCGGCCCGCCCAGAGCCGTTGCGGCAAGGGGCAGCAGCGAATAATCCAGAGAGAAGACGCTCGGTCCGACGAACTGGTAGTTGTGGCACATGAAGGCCCCTGCCAGGCACCCCACGGACGAAGCGATGAACAGCGCCTGGATTTTACGCCAGAAGATGTTGATCCCCCCGCTCATGACGGCCCGGTCATCATCGCGGATCGCCCGCATCACAAGACCGTAATCTTCTCCGATGATTCTGCGGAAGGCGAAGAGACAGATCATCGCGGCGGCAATGATGAAATAAACGGCAAACCAGTCGCTCTTGAAGGGGGTCAGATCGATGAGTCCGTGGGTTCCGCCGAAGAGCTGAGCGGCCACAATCGTGCGGGAAAAGAGCAGGGGAATGACAATGCTCACCATGGCGAAATAGACGCCTTTCAGGCGGATGACAGGGGAGAGAAGGGATGTGCAGATCAGCGCGCCGCCGAGGGTCGCCGCGGGTATCGTATAAAGGATCGGCCACTGGAAATAGTAATTGAGTGTCCCGGCCATGTAGGCTCCGACCCCGAAGAAGAGGGCCTGTCCAAGGGAGAAAAGACCGCAGGAGGCGAGGAAATCCCAGCTCAGGGCCAGAAGTCCGTAAACCGCCGCGTAGCAGACGACCTTTCTCCAGTACTCACCCAGAAGAAGGGGAAGGATAATCACAAGCGCCAGCGGCAGAATTCTGGGCAGGACAAGATACAGCATGTCTCTGTACGAGGCGATGGCATAGATGGTATCCGTCCGGGCCTTTATCCCCCGGTCCAGCCGCTCGCGGCGGAATTGAATCTTTTCAGGGTTGTCCATTTAAATTCTTTCCTCAAGTTCCTTGAATTTTCCGAAGAGGCCGGAAGGCCGGATAGCCAGAATCACGACGATGGTTGCCAGGGGAACAATGACCATCCAGGAGGATCCGATGTACTCCGCTACCAGGATTTGTCCGAAACCGATGATGAAGCTTGCCAGGGCCATTCCCGCGGTGCTTTCGAGGCCTCCCACAATAGCCACGGTAACGGCGTAAATGAGAACTTCATAGCCCACGTTCGCCTCGAGGACGCCGAGAGGCAGAATCATAACCGCGGCGACGGTGGCCAAAGCCGAACCCAGCGCCAGGCTGAGGGATCCTACCCAGTCCGATTCTATTCCCAGAGAGAGGGCCGTCCGCTCCTCCTGGGCAATGCCCCGGAAAGATAAGCCGATCTTCGTGTGGTGAACAAACAGCCACATGAGGCCGGCGAGTATGATCCCGGAGCCGAGGACAATGAGGCGCTGGTAATCCACGGACTCATCGCCGATCATGATGTCCCCTTCGATGAAATACGGAAGATTATAATAGAAGCCGTAGAGGCCTTTCCAGTTCAGAACTTCCAGAATGGCGATGCCTGCCACATAGGTGATGACGAGTTCGGAGAGAATAATTCCCCGGATGCGCAGAAGGATGCCCCAGTAGAAGATGAAGCCGAGAAACCCCATGATGATCACTGAGAGGACGGCCGACTCGATGTAAGGCACACCCAGATGGTTCATGATGCACCAGGTGATGTATCCGCCGAGCACGTAAAAGCCGCCATGGGCGAAGTTCGCAATACCACTGATGCCATAAACAAGGCTGAATCCGTAGCCGTAAAGCATCAGGGTGACGCTCTGGATGAGTCCGTAGATTAAAAGAGACATTTCCGCACACCACTCCGATTCGGGTTTACAGGAAATTATGAACCTTCAAGATTTGCAGATCGTTTATTAGGTGGCAGGGGGATGATGGAAGGATCATCCCCCTGCGGACAGCCTTGCGTTTATTTCTTCATCCAGGGAGGAAGAACGACTTTCCCTTCTGCGACAGCGGGCGGGTAGATAGGCACCATTTTGCCGTTCAGCCACTGATAGGCAAGACATACGGCGGTCTTTTTGGGATCTTCGCCGTAGATCACCTGGTGGTTCTGGTCGAATTTCACTCTTCCGATCACACCACTGTAATCAGTCTTCTCGATCTCTTTTACGAGTTTGTCGGGATCGAGACTCCCAGCCCGTTCAATGGCTCCGGCCAGAATGTAAACCGATTCGTAGGCTGCCGAGGTGAGCCATTGTCCATGTCCTTTTCCATAGGCCTTATTGAATTTCTCAACAAACTGCCTGGCCTTCGGGACTTTTTTCAGGGGTATGCCGGAACCGATGGGGGCTTCTGTCTGGATGATGTAGTTGATATTCTTGCCCATGAAATCCCAACCGCGGGGAGAGCATGCCCCGACGACGAAGCCGACCATGAGAGAGGGTACCCGCATGGCCGTCCACTGCTTCAGCATGATCGTTCCGCCTTGTGCCACATCCCAGAAAACACAAACGATCTGAGCTTTTGAGGATTTTACCTTTGAGAGCACGGTCGAGAAATCCGTCGCGTCGCTGGCTATGTTCTCGGAGCCCACGGTCTTCCATCCCGTCTTTTCACAGTGTTTTTTAAGTACGCCGACGAAGCCCTTGCTCAGGAGGGTGTCCTGGGTGATGAAAAAAGCCCGATCCAAACCATGTTCTTTTTTGAGGACATCGATGGCGTCCGTGACGGCCTTTGCGGCGATAATATTATACCCGCAGACTCGAAACAGGTATTTGTACTTTTCGGGATCCTTGGCATATTGTTTCTGGAACATATGAGTCTGCGCGTATGATCCAAGATAGGGTATTTTATACTTTGCGATGAGATCCATGCCGGCCATGAAGACCTCTGAGCGGGCAAAACCGACTAGAATGGCATGCGGTTTGTTCTGCAGAATAAGTTTTTCAGCGGCCATGAGCGCGTCGTGGGCCGGTGTTGTCGGTTCCATACCCCGGGTATCTGTAATGATCAGTTTTATAGGGCGCTTTTGCTTGCCGACCTTGACGCCCCCCTTGGCATTGATCTCTTTGACGGCGAGCTTAACCGCGTTGACCGAGTCTCGACCGTAATCGGTATTCAGGGCCGTTGGAACACCGACGATAATGGGCTCGGCAGCCGAAACGGGCGCTGTTGGGATGAAGAGAAAAAGACTGAAAAAAAACGTGACCGCAAAAAATGTTGATAATCCTCTTTTCATGATTCCCTCCTTTCATTCAGGTTGCAGTTTAATGACATCCGGCCAGTCATGCAGCGGTGCCGCATGACACAATAAGGCGAATAAGGCAGTTCGTTGCATGCAACAACGTTTTATCAAATTTCCGGGTCAGGCCATACTGGGTGAAACGCTTCCGACCGGTTGATAAACTTCAAAATTTCCTGCCGTCTCAGCGAGGATAAATTTTCATAGCTCATTTCTACATCCGTTTCCAGCTATCAAACATTTCGCCCATGAAACAAGCGCAATCTGATTGGGGAATTACCTGAAATCAAGAAGACGTGTCTTATGGAAAACTTAATAAAGTCCATGCAATTATCGTGCGCAACTCAATCGTTCTGTATCTTTCCGAAACCCGGTGCTGGCGCGGCTTTGCGAAGAAAGCGCTGCGGGGGGGCCGGGAGGTTAAACGAAGATGTAGGAATAAAAAGACAGCCTCTTGAATAAGCCTTTGAATTTTATATCAAGTCAAACGATGTCAATCTTCTACATGTAGACCAGCATCTACGCGGAAACGCCTTAAAGGCTCATCCTGATTTCGGATGTTCTTGACTGTAAGTTAGTGCAGGCTTTATGCCACAGTGTACGGCAGAGGGAAAATGAAGATAATCTATCTGATGTTAATAGGTTGACCGCAATCGCGATATTTGTTTGAATGTCAATCCATGTTAATAGTTGTTATGTCCTGTTGACACATGTTGACAGCGATAAGAGTTATTCGCGATAAAGCCGCATTTTTTTATACAGGGTTGTCCGGGAAACGCCCATTTCCTTTGCCACCCTGCTGACATTTCCATTGTGTATACTGAGGAGTGTGATGATGTTGTTTTTTTCATCTTCGACTTCTCGGAGCCTGTTTCGAGAACGGGCCTCCTTAAGCGTCAGGCCGGACTTCGCGACGGTCATGTGTGCTTGTATCGATGCATCGGCTAAAGGAAACGGTCCGCTTATTTCAGGGGGCAAGTGTTCAATTTGCAGGGTGGATCCTGATATGGAATTGACCATGCGTTCCACAATGTTCTGAAGCTCCCGTACATTTCCAGGCCACGTATACCGACCCAGATAATCCAACACTCCATCGCCGATGTGTTTGATAGGCTTGTTGAACTGCCGCATCGCCATATTGAGAAAATGCTTGAAGATCAGGGTTATGTCAATGCGTCTCTCCCGCAGGGGCGGGATTCTGATGCTGATGACATTAAGGCGGTAATAGAGATCATTCCTGAAATTCCCTTTTCTCATCTCGGCAAAAAGGTCTTTGTTGGTCGCGCAAATGATGCGGGCGTCGACGGGAATCAATTGGTGGCCGCCGATGCGGGCGACCCTCTTTTCCTGAATGACACGAAGCAGGGCAGCCTGCTGCTCGAGGGGCATGTCCCCTATTTCATCGAGAAACAGGGTTCCCCCGGAAGCCAGTTCAAACTTCCCGGGGTTGCCCTCTTTTTTGGCCCCCGTGAACGCTCCCCCGGAATATCCGAACAACTCGCTGCCCACGAGATCCCGGGGAATGGCTCCGCAGTTGACGGCCAGAAAAGGTCCCTTGCTCCTGGGACTGAAATTGTGAATGGCCTGGGCGAAGAGTTCCTTGCCGGTTCCGCTTTCACCTTCGATGAGGACGCTGCTCATGCTGGACGCCGCCCGCTTTGCCGTTTCTATCAATTCAAGCATCACCGGGTCGTCCGTTATGATATGCTCGAAACGGAAACTGGCCTGGGCGCCGCTGAAGCGATTGACAAGACGGTGGACGTCTTTGATGGGCCGCAGGATAAGAACGCCGCTTTCCACAAGGCCCTGTTCGTTCAGGATGGGGGTGCCGGATGCTACGAAATGCAGGGGGCCTCCCTGCGTCGGGAGCATGATTTCCTCATCTCGAAACGACTGCCTGTTGTCCAGCATCCTTTTGATAAAAGGGTAGTGACCCGCGAGAATATTGTTCTTGAGATTCTTTTTTATCTCTGCGAGCACCGCGTCTGACATCTGATCGAATAAAGGATTAAGGATATTGAGATCGCCGTGGCGGTTGACGGTGATGACATTTTCCGACATGTTTTGGAGCACATTGTTCAAGTTCTGGTTGAGAAACGTGAGTTCCTGGTTCATGCGGTTCAGCTCCCCGGTTCTCTGCTGGACGCGCATTTCGAGTTCATCCCGTGCGACCTGAAGTTCTTCTTTCAGACGTTTGCTTTCCGTGATATCGACAGCGCCGACAATGCCGATGTTATTACCATTCAGACTGGTCATGGCAAAGAAAACGTGCAACCACCGGGTGCGGCCGTCCTTGGTCACCATTCGAAGTTCGTAGTTGCTGGGCACCTTTTCCCCTCGGAGCCTCGCCCGTCCGCGGTGTTTGACCATTTCCATATCGTCGGGATGAATGATTTCCCAGAAATTTTTTTGAAGCATCTCATCCAGCGTGTAACCCAGAAGTCTTTCCCAGGCTTGGTTTACGTAGACATAACGGGTGGAGCTGTACATGCCGACGATCACCGGGATATGCTCCCCCAGCTTTCTGAAAATCTGAGCCTCATCGGGCCGGTTTTGCCAGATGCTCAGGTACGACGCCATAAAGTCGGAATCCATGTCGGGATGCTGAAGATGCTTGTTCGGGGACCGTGCATTCTTCCTGACCGCTTTTTTTGTTGGAATCATTTTTCTCTTCTCCCTTGATGGCCACTCCAATCCGATGTTCAACACATTTCCGAACCGTTGTCCGTTTTCAGGAGGGTTCTTTTTTCCAGAAGTATAAACTTTTACTATAGATATCTTGACCGTGTCAATCTTTTGCCGTTCATCATTCAGGGTAAGGAGAGCCGGGTTACATGCCGGAACAAAGGCATGAACTTGACGATTCATCTCAGTCGTGGTATTCGGGCATCTTCACACAGGAGAGTGTTCACCATCGCAGAAAAGCTTTTTATAAAAAGAGGAATATGAGGGTTCTGAATCATGATCTCATCAACGCTCACCAACGGAGCATCGGCTCCCGAATTTGATGCCGAAATCTTTGATGGTCATAAGATCAGCCTGTTTCAACTGCGGCAGCAGGGCCCGGTATTTCTTGTTTTCCTGCGGGGGTTCGGCTGACCCTATGCCCGCAAGCATCTGGGCCGGATGAAAGCGGATTACGAAATGTTTGTCGCGCGAAAAGCGCAAATCGTTGTCATTGCACCTCACGACTCTGGAAAGGTGAGAGCCTACTGGGAGAAGGAAGACCTTCCTTTTCCCGGAGTTCCGGACCCCGATGGAATTCTGGGAAAGCTTTATAAACAGGAATGGAATTTGATCAAGCTGGGCCGGATGCCGGCACTCTTCGTGGTGGACCGGTCAGGCCTTCTCGCTTTCGTCCACTACGCAAAAGACATGGCCGATATTCCGACTAATTCCGTGATCCTCGACATCCTGGATCGACGGGGATAAAAGGTTCCCGTCGGATTCAAGGCTGCAAGTTATTCTGCCCCGCGCGCATCTTTCTGGTGTACTGTTTCAGGAATAAATTGTCATATCGACCCCTTCGATTCACTCAGGGTAAACTTCGGGAGATATCCTGCTCTTTTCAATATTATTAAGATTTCTCACTATGCTCGAAATGACATTATTAAATGAATTTACGAGACACGATACTAGAAATGGTGTTGAAAAATACGTTTTTTTATCAGGCTGTTCAAAAATGTTCATGGTTCGACAGGCTCACCATGACAAAATGTAAGCTTGTCCTGATCTCGCCGAAGGGAGGGGCGAAGCATAACATGCAGACGCCGTCCCCGCGGAAGCGGGGATGAGCGTTTTTCAACAGCCTGCTAGAAGGTGATCCATTCGATCTTTGTGAGCGTCACCTGATTGGAGACTCTCGGCGCGTTGGCTAAATGCCATGTGACATACTGTTCGGCGTAAGTGTTTTCAGCGGACATTCCGTCCACGGGAACAATGACCTTCATTCCCCTCAACGCGGCTCCGCTTGCCGTGTAAAGAACAGCGCCGTGGGACACCGTTCCCGTCACAATCACCGACGTGATTCCCTTTTCCTTCAGAATCTTTTCCAGGTCGGTCCCCATGAATTTGTCCGGCCCTGAGGTCACGACAGGTTCTCCTTCCAGAGGAGCAAGTTCTTTTGCGATATCGTTTTTCGACGCGCCGAAGGTGATGCTGTAGACGACCGGGACATTCTTTTCTCGGGCAGCCGTGAGCAGTTTTTGAACCGCTGGAATGGACGCGATGCAGCGGGGACGCCTTTCAGGGTTGCAGGTCTGCCTGTTGAAATCGAGGAGAAGAAGGGCCGTTGTGGCTGGGTCAATCTTTACCGCCTTGAGACCGGGCGACGGCTGAACCTTCACGGAATCCCATTCTTCGATGATCGTCTGGGAAAAAACGGGCGTGACGACCGCGCCTGCCAGGATGATCGAGGCGCAGATCAGCGTGATCGTCCCGTTCAATAAGCGTTTCAGAAGAGTTTTCATGTTTCCCTCCTTTGTCAGGTATAAATTGTCCGGGTGCCGGGATTCGGTGTCGCTTATGGAAATATTTACTTAAATATATTATAGAAAGTATGGTTTTTCAATATTTCCGTGTCACATCTCCGGGCGGGAGACGTTCGGAGATGATTCGCCGAACAGGAACCCCGAAGAAAGGAGAAAGAAGCCATGACCATGACAAGAGAGGAAGCGGTCCATCTACTTCACGAACACATAAAAAACGAGAGGATGCTGAGCCACTCTTATGCCTCGGAGGCCGTGATGAGGGCTCTGGCCCGAAGGCTGGGAAGGGACGAGGAGAAGTGGGGTCTGGCGGGGCTGATTCACGATCTGGACCTTGAGAAGGTGAGCGGCGACCTCAATGTCCATGCCTTGGAGACGGCGAGGATCCTGGAGGAGAAGGGGGTGGAACCCGATATTATCGATGCCGTCAGGATGCACAATGAAATGGCCGCCGGCGCCCGGCGGGACAGGGAATTTCAGCACGCTCTCGCCGCGGGTGAGACGGTGACAGGGCTCATCATGGCCACGGCCATGGTCTATCCCGACAAGAAACTGGCCAGCGTGAAGCCGAAATCCGTCGTCAAGAGAATGAAGGAGAAGGCCTTCGCCGCTTCGGTGAATCGGGAGAACATCATGGAATGCGAAAAACTGGGGCTGTCTCTCGATGAGTTTGTCCAGATATCCCTGGACGCCATGCGGGGGATAAGCGACAGGCTGGGGCTTTGAAGAAACAGGAGGACCTCAGATCCGCAGGACCTTCGCTCCCCGGATCTTTCTCTCCTTGAGCTCCACGAGCGCCTTGTTGGCCTCCTCCAGGGGATATTCCTGAATCTCAGGCTTGATGGGAATCCGAGCCGCGAGTTTCAGAAAGGCCTCCACATCCCGTCGCGTCACGTTGGCCACGCTCTTGATCTCCTTCTCCATCCACAGGTGGGAAGGGTAATCCAGCCTCAGAAGATATTCTTTGTCGATTTCTTCCTTTCGTATGGCGTTGATGACGAGCCGTCCGGCTGGTTTGAGGTTCTTCAAGGCCTCCACCACCGGTTTCCAGGCAGGCGTGGTGTCGATGATGCCGTCCAGTTTTTCCGGCGATGCCTCTTCCGTGGAGCCTGCCCAGGCGGCGCCCAGTTCTCTCGCGAAGCGCCTCTCCTCTTCGCTCCGGGCGAAGACATAGACCTTGGTGTCGGGGTAAAGGTGCCTGACCATCTTGATTACGAGGTGACCCGAGGCCCCGAATCCGGTCAGCCCGAGAGACGATCTGTCCTTCAAGCCGGTCAGCATGAGGGACCGGTAGCCGACGGCACCCGCGCAGAGAAGCGGCGCCGCTTCGGCGTCTGTGAAGATGTCGGGAATGGAATGGGCGAAATCTTCCGGAACCGTCATGTACCCGGCGTAGCCGCCGTTTGCGTCACGGCCCGTTGCCCTGAAATCAGGACAGAGATTTTCCTTTCCTGAGAGGCAGTGGGGGCAGGTTCCGCAGGCTGAAAAAATCCAGGCGACGCCGACCCGGTCTCCAATTTTGAAACGGCCGGCACCGTCGCCGTTCCTCTCGACCCTGCCGACCACCTGATGTCCCGGAACGACAGGGAACTTCGGCGGGGGCGTTCGTCCCTCGATCTCATCCAGCTCGGTGTGGCAAACCCCACAGGCGGTGACCCTGACTAGGATTTCTTTATGGTCAGGGATGGGATCCGGCAGATCGACCTGCTCGAGGGGTGAGCTGTTTTCACGGATAGAAGCGATTTTCTTCAGAACCATGGCTTTCATGAGGCAGGCATTATAACGGCAATTCGGCCGTCTTTCAATGAATTTGCGCCCTTGACAATTCCAGGGGCGATTGGTATGAATCGACATTCCATAAAACAGGAGGACGCACAATCATGGCAGAAACCCCGAAAGAGATCATGGAGCTCCTCAAGGTCAAATTGAATGCCAACCCCGACGCGGGTAAGACCATCAACGCGATTTATCAATTCATTCTTGAAGGTGAGAACGGCGGTGAATGGTGGATTGATCTGACCAAGAGTCCGGCTGTTATCGGCGAGGGCCAGAACGACGGCGCGGGATGCACCATCGGCATGGAGGCCGCTGATTTCGTCGCCATGATGAAGAAGACGGCGAACCCCATGGTTCTTTACATGTCGAAAAAGCTGAAGGTGGAGGGCGACCTGACCTTGTCGCTGAAGCTGCAGAACATCCTCAACCTCCTTTGACAGGCTGTTGAAAAACGCTCATCTGCTTTGTTGCGCTTCGCCCCTCGTCATTCAACGTACGTCCATGTACGCCTCACTCCTCGGGTCTTGCGCGCCTCGCATCTAAGCATTTTTGAACAGCCTGTCGAAAAGGGCGTTTTTTGATACAATTTTGGACGTTTATTTTCGCGGAAGGCAGCATAGTTGCGGCTGGCTTCGGTCCTCTTAAGGCGCACAACAAAAGATTGGATGATGTGAAAAGCCCGGGAGAGAGCATACTCACCGGGCTTTCTATTTGCAACTGAAAACCAGAAACAAGTAACTCGTAACTGTTGTTCTAGTAATTCACCTTGTCGATCCCCTTGAGGCCCAGGATCTTCCTGGCCTCATCCGGCGTGGCCGGCTCGATGCCGAGATCCTTCGCGATGCGGACCATCTTCGCCACCTGCTCGGCGTTGCTCTTCGCCATCTTTCCCTTGTCAAGGTAGAGGTTGTCCTCGAGGCCCACCCGGCAGTTGCCGCCCATGATCAGAGACTGGGTGCAGATGGGGAATTGTGCCCGGCCCGCCACGCAGACGGAATACTCAAAATCGCCGATGAGTTTTTTAGCCTGATCGACGAGAAACATGAGATTTTCCGGGGAGGCGGGGATACCCCCGAGGATGCCCATGACGAATTGAATGTAGACAGGCTTCTTGATGTAGCCGGCCTGGATCAGGAAGGCCACATTGTTCACCATGCCCGTGTCGTAGATCTCGAACTCGGGCTTCGTCTCGTTCTTGTTGAAGACCTCGCAGTATTCCCTGAGGGTCTTGAAGGTGTTGGGGAAGATGAAGTCTTCCGTCATGGCGAGCATCATCTTCTCCCATTCATGCTTCCATTCCTTGTAGCGCGTCAGCATCGGGAAAAGGCCCCAGTTCATGGAGCCGGCGTTGCATGAGGCCAGTTCCGGCCGGTAGGCCGTCACCGGAGCCACGCGCTGCTCCAGCGTCATCCCCATGCCTCCCCCGGTGGTGATGCAGATGACCACAGGGCATCGGCTCTTGATGCTGGTGATGATTTCCTTCATCAGGTTAATGTCCGGCGAGGGGAGCCCGTTATCGGGATTCCGGCCGTGGACATGGACGACCCCCGCACCGGCCTCGTAGGCGCGTACCGCCTCATCGGCGATCTGCTTCGGGGTGATGGGGAGATAGTCCGACATGGTCGGCGTGTGAATGCTCCCCGTGATGGCCGCGGTTATGACAGCTTTCTCTTTCATGATTTAAACTCCTTTTCTTGAATTATTTTAGCCGAAGGACCTGTGAAAATCGGGTTTCCCCCTCCCCGTAAGGAGGGAGGGGACAGGAAGGGGAAAACCCTCACAGCATCCCTTGCCGGTTCCTGAATCCTTCGTCTGTCCATAACCTTCGAGAGAGAGGAGGATCAAGATGGAATCAAGGGATGTCTGATTTTTCACGGACCTCCGGTGGTTCTCCTTTATTTCTCCGGCAGATCGGGGAGTTTAAACATGGACAGGTTATCGAAGACGGCTTTCATCCTGCCCGTCTCGATTCCCTTGACGATCTCCACGACCTTGTCGTTGATCGGTGTGGCTATGCCAACCTTCTTTCCGCATTCGGAAACGACACCGTTGATGGCGTCTATTTCCGTTTTCAGACCTTTTTCGATATCCTGCAGCATGCTGGCCTTCAGGAGCTTGTGGGGCCCGAAAACGGCCCGATAGATGCCGAATTTCTGCGCCATCTCCGCTTTGGTCTTGAAGGCAAGGATCCGCAGGTCGGCCCCCTGGATCTTTTCCAGGGTCACGCCGAGCCGTGCGGCGACCTGGATCGTCTCGTCACCGATGAAGGCGGCGCAGGCCAGGGCCTTGTCGCTGTCGAGAATGTCTCCGAAGGTGCATCCCAGACTCGCGGACATGCCGCTCAGGGTCGCGTTGATCAGAAGCTTGGCCCAGCGGATGCCGGCCAGGTTTGTCGTGATCTCGGTGGGGCAGATTTTTCCCAGGACCCCCGCTACTTTTTTAATCCTTTCCGTCACGGAACCGT
>Ga0268276_1003026_pt1 | contig 13523 bp, 12 predicted proteins | sample saktaG_4_FD_190145 | JGI IMG/M metagenome (GOLD analysis project Ga0268276, IMG submission 190145) | Saline water microbial communities from Sakinaw Lake, British Columbia, Canada - sak_2010_1_5_45m | ecosystem: Environmental > Aquatic > Non-marine Saline and Alkaline > Saline ...
TTTTATAATCAAATCTATTATCCAAAACATCTGCTTGCCATGTTTTTTTAGCACTAACAGAGGTGATTAATTGTGTCACATCTGGAATAAATCCATATTCATATAAAGCCGACTCCAAACTAATATATGACGGCTGATAAAGTAAATTAGCCATTAAAAATGGATGGATTTTATCTTTGTAATCCTCTAATAAATAAACACCATTTTTTAACTTCAAAATATAACCACTTTCCTGCCACCTATTTAATTGTTTAGATGAAATTGGTTGATCTGAAAAAATTATCCTTAAATCAGATAAAGTAAAAATTGGTCTAAATTCTCTTATCTTCTTATAAAATGGCTGAAATTGCATAAATTTTCTTTATTATATTTCTTTTTATTACCAAAAATGATAAAAAAAAGAAACGTATTTATATTATACACCCTTTTTTTACCCTGTAAAACAAGAGGCTGTGTATAAAAATAGTGGAATCAAACGAGATCAAAAATCACAAAATCCACAAAATTGAAAGTATTATAACATAAAAAGTACAATCACCACTTTATAGACTTTTGACTTTACGACTTTATAAACCTCGATCCTACCGCTATTACATCAAAACCAGCTTTTTGCAAATCATCGTAACGATGTTGGAGTATTCGACGGCCATCCATAATGAGAGGTTTTTTATTTTTCATTTTTTCAATAATAACATCACCAAGCGACTTGAACTGTGGCCAATCAGTAGCAATAATTATTACATCACGATCTAATAATGTTTCAATTTCATTATTTTTATATTTAACAATTTCAGATTCTGGAAAAACTTGTTTAAAATATCCCATTGCGGCCGGATCAAAAATACTAACTTCCTTAACTTCGTTCTCATGCAAAAAATGCATAATATCAATACTTGGTGAATTGCGAATGTCATTTGTATCGCGTTTAAAAGCAACACCTAATAAAGCAACTTTCTTCTCTTTCCAATCAAAATTAGCATCATCTTTTGCCCTGCTAATAAATAATTCCAACTGTCTTTTATTTCCCTGATATATTTCATTAACCAAAGAAGCATTTGTGCCTGAGGTTTGTAATTGGTGTGATAATGATCTAATATCTTTTACAAGACAACTTCCACCAGCATAAAGACTATCAAAAAAACCCCAATTACCTATCCTCTTATCCGTTACTAAAACGTTTCTAATATTCTCAAATTTTAAATCATTAAAAGTTTCACAAGTCCTACCAATAACATCATAACACGCTACTAATTTATAAAGTAAATAAAAATTAGCCAATAATTTTCCAGCCGCCGCTTCTTTTGGATTAACTTCAATATAACTAACTGTTGGAGAATTATAGAATCTTTCATAAATCTCTCTCATGATTTTAAAATCTTCCTCCTTCCAAGCACCAACCACAACTCTATCTGGTTTTAATGAACCCTGTATTGCTTTCCCTTCCACAAGAAATTCTGGGTTAGAAACTACTCCATAATTTTTAACTCCAGCACTATCCATTATTTCTTGGGTCTTGTCCACCATGTCAATTGGCACTGTACTTTTATTCACAATTACAACATACTTACCTTGTTTGCCACCATTTCTTTTTAATAATGCTTGGGACAACTTTTCTGCCGCACCAAAATAATACTCTAAATTACTCTCACCTGTCTCCCCTATTTCAGGAGTTGGTAAACACATAAAGACAGCATCGCAGGTATCTAAAAAATCCTCCACTTTTGTATAATCTGTAGTAAACTTAATTCTATCGGAATTGCGTACCAAAAGATCACCTAGACCTTTTTCAAAAAGACAGGATTCTATAGTATCACGATCGCCAGATGAAAGCATTTTTATCTTGTTTTCATCAATATCGTAAACTAAGACATTATGCCCAGATGCGGCCGAGATGGCTGCTGAGGAAGCTCCAACAAAGCCGGAACCGATGTAGAGTGTGTTCATATATTAATCTATTAAATTACTGAGTTTATTTTACCTTTTTTTTTGACAAAATGCAACCCTTGGGGGTTACCCATACACACCATGTACACCCACTTGACAAAACCTTCAAAATGTGCTATAATTGTGTGTTGACCTGTCAAATGGTCATTTAAAAACGTTCATTTACAACTGAAAAACGGGGGTATAAAAATGAATAATAATCGCTATGGTGGTCATGGTTTCGATGTCAATAATGATGCTTTTGGTAACATTGCGGCAACACTATACATGTTGCTGGAAGCAGTACGCGGTGTTTACCGCCGACAATCTGACCTCTGTGCGACAGCCTGTGGTCCACTCTGGGGAAAACGGGTGATTGACATGGGCTGTGGCTTTGGAACCACGACCGTAGCAATTGCCCAGCACAACCCAAAAGAGGTGTTGGCTGTAGACAACTCTGATCTACTCACCGACATCTTTCAAACACTGCTAATGAAAAAGTGTGATGAAAGAAATCTGGACAACCTTCTCACCTCGCTTCACACTGAAAAAACAGTAGGGGGGGGAGGTACAAAGAGACTATTGCAGTTACTCCGCAAGATGTGTGACGAGTTCGCAAACAGCACGTTTCGGCAGAAAGGCGGGACGGTGAATTTGATCCGAGGTTCATGCATTGAACTTTCGATTGGTGGATTCGACGCAATCGTGGGCAACAACTTCGTCCATTGGCCGATCAATAAATTGCGAAAGCAACTAGAAGATCGTGGAATGGATTCAGAAAGCGCCCACCATGACGCCATAATCAGCGTCTTACGTAGCCTCGGTGCAATGCTGGAGCCGGGTGGTAGGATTGCTCTACTAGAGCCAAAAAACTTTGTAGTCATTGACAACGACCACAAACTTGATGCGATGATCACAAAGCGAAGCTCAGTCCTAACCCACCCAGTATATATGGAAATGGACAGATTGGCCAACGAGCTTCTCGCCCGCGACTATAGCATCATTCGCGAACCGGCCAAGCCAGTACCACTGTTCAAAACGAGTGAAGTACATCGCCTTTTCACCAAGGCTGGTTTTCACTCGATCCAGATTCACATCAATGAGAGCTACGAAGGCACACTCTCTGTGCAGGAAGTAATCGAAACCGTTTTTGCTTCCATACCAATGCATTTGGCGGGAGTGAATCTGCCAATGAAGGAAAAAATCAAAATCGCCAAACGCCTACGACACATCGCGAAACAAACCATCTCCTCCATCGACTTCAACCAGCCGATGCAAGAAGTGGCATTTGTTTTCACAGCCGTTCATTAATTCCTGCCAACAAACTCCGCGTGTTCACTCGGAGTGGCGAAATCCTGACAGTCACGTCGGGACGAGGGCATAGGAAACCCTCAATCTTCAGTGTCCCGAATTTTATTCGAGATAATGAAGAAAAATCCATTCAACATAAATTGAATGGATTTTGTTTATTCCTTATTTTTCAACCAATATTGATGGATTTTAAATAATGGTCTTGTTAAAAATAACCATCGTGGTGGCTTTAGATTATTCACTCGCCAAGCCTGATATAACTCCTTCCAGCCACTAATCCTTTGTTTGATATTTTTGGCACTATATCCCCCCTCACGCATGCACACCAAAGTCTTATTTAAATATTTTATTTGCAAATTATTTTTTAAAAATCTCAGCATCAATTCGTAATCTGCTGCAATTTTAAAATCTAGATTAAATAATCCAAAATCATTATAAACTTTTTTCTTAACAAAAAAAGCTGGGTGTGGCATTATCCAACCAAAATTTAATTTATTTTCTTTATATTCACCGGCCTTCCAATATCGTACCTGCTTTTTGATGTCAAAATTATCAACATAAATAATATCTCCGTACACCGCGTCGAAATTATCTAATTCAAATTCATTGATTACTTTACTTAAAACTTCTTCGTTGTAATAAAAATCATCAGAATTTAAAATTCCAATAACATCACCTTTTGCCGATTTGATACCTTTATTCATGGCATCATAAATTCCCCTATCAGATTCAGAGATAACTTTGGTAATTTTATCTTTATATTTATTAACAATTTCCATAGTATTATCCTTTGAACCACCATCAATTATTATATATTCCAAATCAACAAACTGCTGGTTAAATACACTTTTTATCGTATCTTCAATTGTTTTTTCACTGTTATAAGAGACAGTGATTATGGAAATTTTCATATTTTCCTAAAATCCTAATTGTTTATATAAAATTTTTAAAAAATTTTTAATTCTAATTAAAATTAATATATTTTTTACTTTTAGAGATTTATAGAAAGATTTTATAATTAATAAACTTTCATGGCTCTCTTTAATTTCTATACGATTAACCTTAATCGGCATTGAGGACAATTCAGTAAAAAAAATATTAACAACTCCCCCATGTCTTCCCGAACCATCAATACCAATATTTTTAACCAAGGATCTACCTGGATACAAAGTTAACATTTCTTTTAGAAAAGTACTAGCATACCACTGAATAGCCCAAGAATCAACCAGCCCTCTTGTCTGCATTTTGAGCATCTGTAAAAAAGGATATCCTCCCCCAAAATCAAATTGGCTGGTTAATTTTCTTTTTTTAATTTCTTTCAGTAATTTATTACTATCTTTTTCAAAAAAATTCCAAGCTCTTTTCCATGTCCCCCACCCCCAACAATCAGCACCGCGTAAAAAAAATGTTTCTGGTAACTGATGTTTAACAGGAAAAATGTAACCGTGTATACTCGCAACCTTATCTTCACTCTCATATATTTGTAAGGCACTATTCATATAATCCAAAAAGAAAGGAGAAACCACTAAGTCATCCTCCAACACTATAACTTTACCATATCTATTAATTACTTCTGTTACACCTTCTATTATTGACTTAGCTAAACCAAAATTTTTTGTTTTTTCGATGATTTCAACATCAACAAATCCCGAAATAGTTCTAATATATTTTCTTACTGATTCGACCTCTTTTTTATCTTTATCACTTTTGAACCCATCAGAATAAATAATCAATTTACTCTCTTTGGCCAAAATATTTTTTTGTAAAGCCTCAACTACTTGGCACGTATGACAAGGACGGTTATATACAAATAAAATTATAGGGGCTAAAGACATAATTTTAACGATAATTTCTATTTTTTATTTCTAATAACCAATTAATAAAACCGGCTAACAACATTTCTATTTTATTTAAATATCTAGATTGAACCAAATAATAATTTTCACGATTGTTTTCTCTATACTTCAAACCAGCGGATTGGGAATCAGAGCGTAAACAATAATTACTGATAATTCTCTCAAAAAAAGACCACCTTGTTTTATCTTTTATTCTTAACCATAAATCTGGATCCATGGCGGACTTTATATTCTCATCAAAAATACCAAAATCATAAAAAACTTTCTTTTTAATAAATACTGCCTGGTGCGGTATAAAATTAAAAAACTTTAATAAATATCTCCCCAAATAATTTTGACTTTTTTGTTTCCATATCTTTTTTCGAGGAAAAACACCAACAAATGTTCCGTCTCTTTCTACTATGTTTATTTGACCATAAACCCAATCCAATTCCTGCTTATTTAAAAAATCGTTAACATCCACTAATACATTGGGATCATAAAAACTATCGTCCGAATGTAAATGAATAATATAATCTCCAACAGACTTTTTAATACCCTCATTCATGGCATTAGAAATACCTTTGGGGTATAATTTAAATAATTTAACCCTATCTGGAAATTCTTGCTGATATTTTTTTATCATGTCCAATGTCCCATCTTGAGAAAAACCATCAATAAAAATATGTTCCCAGTCAGGATATTTCTGGTTTTTTACACTATCAATATTTTTTTTCAAAAAATATTGACTATTGTAAGTACAGGTAATAATAGAAAATTTCATATTATAAATCTGGCCAATCAATAAGACCGCGAGAAAAACGGATATAATTTACTCCACCATAATAAGCAGCCCAAGGACTAAAAGTACCTCCGGGTCCAAAAATAACTTGACAACCAGCCAATGAATACAGGTCACTAATCAAATTACCAGGACCGATAATATAATTTATTCCAACAAACACTTTTTCATCTATTTTTTCGTCTGAACAAATCAAAAAAATATAATTATGTGGTTCTTTTCGTGACGCTAAAAAATCATCTAAAATTCCACGCACCTCTTCAATAGAGAAATAATAAATTCCACCCTGCCAAGTTTTGAAATCTCCCTGTCTAATGTGCACACCAACTAAAACTTTTCCACTTGCTTTCGCTTTTGTAATACAGTCATTAATTTGTATGGCATATTTTTCTATTGGCCAAAAATACTTTTTTATCTCTGACCGATATTTTTCCAGCCCAACTGGATTACGAAATACCCAACCCCAAAAATAAAATCTATCAGTCTTAGTCCGATCAACTTTATTTAATTCTTCCAAACAAAATTTTTCTATCACATCTGTGGGTGGAAGCAAAAATTCCTTTTTTCTATCATATAAAATCCTTTTTTTATTCAATATCCTAATACATTGCGCCCAAACCCTATATACGACAATACCCAACTTCGAGGGTAGCTTAACTAATATTTTATCAATAAACCAATTGCCGGAACGATGTCCATAATAATTATAATAAGGATAAAAAACGTAATTATTATATTCATAACCTTTTTCTAGACAATATGCATATAAACTAGTAGCTAGCCACAGCTGATTTGCCAATCTGCCTGGATTATATAGCGCAATAATTTTTTTCATAAATATCATTTATCAATATTCTCTAAATTATAGAGTGCCACACCCTCATTATTATAAAACGGAATGTTGACATCTTTTACAACTTTTTCTATTATTTCAGTTCTATTTTTATAATATGCACATTTTGGGTCTTGATCACACACTTTAGACAAAATTTCATCATTTGCAGAACGTTTTTTATTATTTTCGTCAATTATAATATATTTTATATCTTTCTCTCTTAAAAAAAATAATATTGTACTGGCAGTCAAAACTTTATCTTTATTATATATTAATTCGGATGGATACAAAAATTTATTTCCTTCTTCCAAAAAAAATCTAGTAGTAGACCAAACATTTAAAAAAGTAACATCCTTAAAATTACTATTAATAAACTGACTGGCACGATAAATATGCCCCATTTCTTTTCTCTGATAAAAACCACTTTTATTATCAATCCCAATAATATAAGCCAAATCAGCCTTTTTTACGCTAATAAAATAATTATTTTTTGCAGTAACTACTTTATAACCTATCGCCAATACAACTATAGAAAAAATAACCCAAACAACCTTAAAATTAAAACGATTTAATATATAACGTCCAACCAAATCCAATTCTATGGCAAAAATTACTAATAATAAAATCATTGGCACATAAAAAAATTTAGTTTGATGAGTGGCCACAAAAAACCAAATAGTTGAATAAGTGAAAATATAAAAAGAAACAATTTTTAAAATATCTCTTTCATCTTTATTAAACTTCTTTGCTAAAAAAATAAAAGGCCAAGCAATAAAAGCCAAAAATAAAACTATATAGTAACTTTTTAAAAAGAAATTAAAAGGTAAAAATATAAAATTAACAAATGTGCGGTCCATTATAAATGATTTTATAACCGTAACCATTTGTGCAAACCCTTCATCTTCAAAACCAGGATGGCCAAAATAAAATGGGTAGACTGGATTACCATAAAAAATAAAATTTTTCAAATACCAAAAACCGGCTACCAAAAAAATTGGTACACCAAAATACAAAACTTTTTTAACTACATCTAATAATTTACTTCTACTCTTCACCAGATAAACAATGAAAATTAACCCAGCGAGCAAAATCCCATATAAAGCATTGTACTTAGTTCCCATCGCCAACCCATAAAAAAAGCCGGAAAAAATAATAAATCTATCATCTTTCAATTTAATCCACAACATCAGTAAGATTAGACCTGAAATCTCCCAACTTGCCATAACCGCATCCACATAGGCATTGGTACCATTGACAAACAAATCATATAGGGAAAAAACTAACAAAATGCATAATAATGCCTTGGATCGATTAAAATATTTTTTAATAAATTTATAAAGAAAAAATAATGAAGACAACAGAATACTATAATGAATTAAATGAATGAGAGTAAAACCACCCAAACAATACAAAAGTGCATCCATTACTTCAATACTGGCTGGTATATTTTTATAAAAATTACCAATTGTCCCATCTGTCAAAAAAGATATTCCGTTTTCCGCCACCCCAATCGCTTCCGGCAGATGATAGGCCAAGGCATCTGTCCTATAAGGTGGCACTAGAGCGGAAGTCAAATAAAAAACAAAAAATAAAATAATACCTAAAAATAATATTAAATCACTTCTTTCCCATTTTTTGATCTCTCTAAAAAATAATTTTACTTTTCCAATTAAATTAAATACATATTTATAACCGACAATAATTGTGGCTAATAAAATTACCAATATAATACCAATTTTCATTGACCCAAATAATGACAGCAATAAAGCTAATAAAACCAATAATCCATTACCCCCCATCAAAAATATAGCTTCACCTAAATCCCAATCCTTATCAACCATATTGAAAAAAACAAATTTTCCCCAAATATAAACGACAACCAAAACAACAATTGATAAAAATATTGGCATTAAAATATTGTTAACAAAAACCATCATAAAATTATTTAAACTTATATTTCAAAAGTGTCACAATTGCCATTACCCCATCTTTCCAATTTATTTTTTTTCCTTGATTTTTATGACGGGGGTAGTAGGATATTGGAACCTCTTCTATCTTTATCCCCTGTTTGGCAATTAAAGCTGTGACCTCCGGACAAAAATCAAATTTTTTACATTTTAAAGGCAAACTTTTTAAGTATTCGGTTTTAAACATTTTGTAACAAGTAGGCTCATCGGTAATTTTCTGCTTGTATAAAATGTTAGTTAACCATGTTAAAAATATCCCCCCTAAATAAAAACTTACTCCCGAAAATCTTTTTTCTTGCTTTCTAAGTTCGCGCGAACCGTACACCACCAATAAATTTTCTTTTATTATCTTACTAAGCAAAAAATTAAAATCATGCGGATCATATTCCAAATCAGCATCTTGCACGATGATATAATTACCACTACATTCCTTTAATCCTGTTCTTACAGCCGCCCCCTTACCTTGATTGTCCTCATGAAAAATCAATTTTATATTTGATAAAGACAATAAAATTCCCCTACTTCCGTCTGTCGAGCCATCATCCACCACCACAATTTCTTTCTCAAATTCTTCAATTAGAGTTACATTTTTAACTTTTTCAATAATCTCTTTAATGGTATTTTTTTCATTATATACCGGGATTATAACAGAAAGTATACCCATAATTAAATTATTATTTTCTTTAGCTGTTCAGTTGTATATCTAATTTGCTCCTCGGTAATAGCTAAACCAGAAGGTAAATAAAAACCATGTTCTGATAAATATTTTGTATTGGGAAATTTTTCACCTAACAATAAAGGAGCCAACACTGGCTGGTCTTCCGGTGAATAAAAAAAATCTCTAGTATCCACCCCCACCTCTTTAAGTTTCTCCCTTATTTGATCTTTACTTACAGAAATTTTTTTATTATCTACCACCACCCCATACATCCAATAAACATTTTTTATACCTTCTCTGGTTGTGGGGCAAACTATACCCGTAACATCTCGTAAAATCTCATCATACAATTTAGCCATCCAAATTTTTTTTTCTACATATTCATCTAAATGTATTAATTCTCCACAACCGATAGCCGCCTGAAGATTAGTCATTCTATAATTGAATCCCACACCGTCATGTATAAATCTTTTAGCTGAATGATGCAAGTCCTTAAATTTATAGCATTTATCAGCCAAATTTTTATCATTAGTTATAATCATCCCGCCTTCACCGGTGGTAATTATTTTATTGGCGTAAAAACTAAAACACCCCAAATCCCCAATGGTACCAGCCAAACGTCCTTTATACAAAGCCCCATGGACTTCCGCAGCGTCTTCCACCACAAATAAATTATATTTTTTAGCTAAAAACATAATTTTATCCATTTCGCAAGGCTGCCCATAAATATGTACTGGTAAAATTGCTTTTGTTTTTGAATTTATTTTTTTTTCTATTTTTGTAACATCAATATTATAAGTATCCAATTCACAGTCAACAAATACTGGTTTAGCACCAGTATACATCACTGCCAACCAAGAGGCGCCCATAGTAAAAGCTGGTACTATTACCTCATCACCAGATCCAATTCCCAATGCTAACAATGCAACGTGGAGAGCTGCCGTTCCATTGGCCACCGTAATTGCGTATTTAACCCCATAAACACTGGCAAAATCTTTCTCAAATTTTTTTACATAAGAACCAGAAGAAGAAATCCATCCGGTATCAAGCGCATCTACAACATTTTTTTTAGCTTCTTCTGATAACAAAGGTTCGTTAACCATCACTTTCATATAATTATAAATTAATCCTTAAATATTTTAGCTTCTTTATCGCCAGGATAAGGTCCCTGTTTAACTTCAAGTATACGACACCCCTTAGGAATATCAAGACTATGTCCCCCTGCCACAAATAATACAAAATCACCAGCAGACATAATTATCCTCTCAACCTCTTCCCAATTTTTTGTATAAACACTCACTAGCACACCATCACCTTTCTCTACGTAAATAAATTCCTGGGTAGTATTTACATTATAGCGTAAATCACGATGAATATGCGGATTAACTTTTTTCCCCTCCGCATGCTCAATCAACCCTATCTGCAAAGGATAATCACTGGGAGTCAAAAATTTAATTGAACCACCGGCATCTATTTTTTTGGAGTAAAATATCGCCAATACTTCATTTTTAAAACAAATTTTTTTTGGTTCCATAAAATTAAATTACTTTCTTAATAATTTCTCCGATTTTTAAAGAAAAATCCTTATATCCCCACGAACTTAATCTGATTTCACCTTTAATAATTAAATCCTTTCTAAAATTATCATCAGCTTGCCAAATCAAACCAATTTTTTCAGCTATATTATATGGATCAAAAGGATCAATCAACAAACCAGCCCCTCCTAATTGTTCTCTGCAACCTATTATGTCAGAGTATAACACAGGACAACCCATCTTCCAAGCTTCCAAAACCGGAATATTTGTTGGCCCAAAAAAAGTGGGCATAACCATCGCTACAGCCGATTTGTATAATGCTGAAATTTGTTCATTATCAATATACCCCAAATAAAAAACTGCATCTTCTAATTTATTTTCCCTTATATATTCCTGTACTTTTTTAAACTCTCCCCATTCCTCTTTTTTAGCTCCACTCAAAACCAAATTAATAAAAAAATCTTTTGTTCTCAATATTTTTATAGCTTTAACCAAATTAAGATGATTTTTATGAGGCCAAAACTGTGCTGGATAAAAAATAAATTTTTTTGGCAATTTGAAATCTTCTAAAATCTCTTTAGTTTGTTCTAACGACAAATCAGTTTGCAAATAATTAGGAGGCAAATATGGCAAAACAATTACTTTGCCATCATTAATTTTATAAAAATTAAGTACGTCTTGTTTGCCTACCTCAGAATCGACCAAAATAAAAGAGGCTGTCTTACAAATATTTTGATAGTAATATTCCCGAGAAAGCCACCTGCCTTTTTTGGAAACTTCAGGAAATTCAGGATGTTTACGGTGTTCCAAATCATAAATAGTGGTAATATAAGGAATCTTTAAATAAGGAGCATATTGCGCTCCCGAAGGAAATAACATTATATCTATATCATTTTCTTTAATAAGTATTAAATTCCTACGATAAATATATTTAAAAATTATATCAATAACGAAAAATAGCCTAAAAAACAACAAAATTCTATATATTATTTCTTTTATCCATGGTACTAAACGAAAACCCTCTTTTTTTTCGCTGTTGTGTTGTTTTACCGTGACAATTCTGAACGAATCTTGGTAATCTTCTTTGGGTAAATCTGGTGAATAATCAAAAATGACATAACTATTTTCACCTAAATTATCCTTAAGCGCATCTAAAAACGCCAAACAATATTGATAAGCGCCACCAGCACTTTTTTTTACTGAAAAATCTATACCAATTCGTTTCATATAATTACGACTTACGTTTAAAAATATAACCTTTGTGTTTTATTAAAAGTCTTCCCATATACCAAACACCATCAATGGCATCAAAATCAATTAGTAAATTATAATCTCTGGTTAAAAAAGAAACGAAATTTTGTTCATTCAACAACCAAGACGGATAGCTAGCGCGATAAATAGCCGAGCTCACCCTCTGTACTACGATTCTATCCTTTTTTCCTATCAAAGGCATACGGTCAATAATAATATAATCAGCCCCTACTTTCATTAATTTATCCAAAATTTCAAATGGTTTTTCAATATACTGAATAACGCTTGACAACACCACCACATTAGGATTTATCTCTTTAACGCAATCTTCTATATTATGGTAAAATTTCAATTTTTGATCTTCAAAAAATTCTTTCCCTGTTCGTACAAAATGTTCTTGCTCTACTATTGCCCATTGCAATTCTTTAAAATCCTGCAAAAATAACCTATTTTGAAAATATGTAGTCCCTAGTGAGCCCCCAAAATCTAACACTCTCAACTCACCACTTTTATTATTACTAGCATTAAGTAAACCAGCCACCATAGGCCAAGAATATTCTACTTTATCAAATAATACAGAATCACGCTCCGAAATTGCTTCCCCATTTTTGACTTTTAATAATGATTTTTTTACTTTTTCCAAAATCACAACACTATCATAACCAACAGAATCTTTCTTTGCATCTTTCCACGAAGAATAATTTCCACGCAAAAATTTTCCTTTCAATAAAAAGGTTATTATAGGTGGGACAAAACATTTAATTATTTTTTTCCACTCTATTTTCTTCATATTATTCATCAAATAAACTATCCTCTACTATTAACAACGGGGATTTAAACTATCTAATTAATTATCTAATGACCTCCGTCAGTAGATTTTTAAAGTGTTATTAACCTTAAGCTTCTAACCAATCATTCTTTAATACGATTTTCTTCCAATTTTCGTCACTTATCAATCTATAATCGTATTTAATTCTATTTAAAAAATAAAAAATGTAAGCTACATTTATCCTCCAACTATAATCAAACATAATAAACTTAATTGTTATTTTAACAAACTGTTTGACAATTCCCACAAAATAAATAATAATATTTTTATATAACCCTATTTTCCCTGTCAACCTCTGGCGATATTCTGTATAACTATTTGTATTACCTTGGTTGGCCAATCTTTTGTTGAGATATTTCTGAGTCATTCTACTGGGCGGAATCATATGATAAATAACTGATTTTCCATTATAGGCAAATTTAAAACCAAGTTCTTTGACTTTAATATTTAAACCCGTCTCTCCGTCTCCTAACCATTTTTCACCTTCTACTTCTAGATTAAAACCTCCAGCTTTGTAAAATACATCTTTCCTAATGGCTAAATGACAACCAAAAGCACCTAAATCGTCATTACTTAT
>Ga0268276_1003027_pt1 | contig 13521 bp, 17 predicted proteins | sample saktaG_4_FD_190145 | JGI IMG/M metagenome (GOLD analysis project Ga0268276, IMG submission 190145) | Saline water microbial communities from Sakinaw Lake, British Columbia, Canada - sak_2010_1_5_45m | ecosystem: Environmental > Aquatic > Non-marine Saline and Alkaline > Saline ...
TTCGATTACGGACAGAGACATATAAAAGAGATCGACTGCGCGAGGCGCATAGCAAAGATAGCCGGCGCTAAGCTGCGTATAGTGAAGCTCAGGTTGCCGTGGAAAGGCTCGAGCCTTCTTGACAGAAAGCGGAGATTGCCGCTCGACCGGACGATCGGGGATATAAATAAAAAGATACCTTCTACATATGTCCCGTCGAGAAATACGATATTTTTAAGCATGGCCGGCTCCCTGGCGGAAGCGATAGGTGCCCGGGCGATATTCATAGGCGCGCATTTCGAAGATTCCAGCGGTTATCCGGATTGTCGTAAAGATTATCTGGAGGCTTTTCGTAAGGTGATCAAACTTGGCACTAAGGCCGGGATGGAGAACGCCCTGACCCTGGAGTTTCCTCTGATCAATCAGGGTAAGTCAGGGATCATAAGAAGAGGTACAATATTAGGAGCCCCTCTTGGGCTCACATGGTCATGTTATAAGGGCGGAAAATTACCGTGCAAGAGATGTGATTCGTGTATATTGAGAGCAAAGGGTTTTAAAGACGCCGGGATCAAGGACCCGTCAATGAAATGAACAAGTTGAAAGCTGATATCACGGAAATATTTTCATCGATTCAAGGCGAAGGCATATTCGTCGGCGCGCGCCAGATATTCGTTCGTTTTAAACGATGTAATATGAAATGCAATTTCTGCGATACGCCTAATAGGGAGACCGCGAAAGAGTATTCACCGGCCGAACTAATGAGAAAGATAAAGTCTTTGGAAAAAGCTAAGGGGCCGCATCACTCGATATCGCTGACGGGCGGCGAACCGCTCGTCTATACGGAGTTCTTAAGGTCAATTCTGCCGCTCTTGAAGAAAAAGGGCTTTAAATCTTATCTCGAGACGAATGGGACTCTGCCTGAAGAGTTTCGGGAGGTGATAGACCTTATCGATATAGTGGCGATGGATTTCAAGCTTCCATCTTCTACCGGCGACAGAGCGTACTGGAAAGAGCATCTGGAATTTTTAAAGATCGCCGCGCGTAAAAAAGTCTTTGTTAAATCGGTAGTAACGACGAAGACAAAAAAAGAGGAGATCGTAGAGGCGGTAAGGCTCATAAAGAAGGTGAATAATAAGATACCTTTTATAATGCAGCCGGCGACAGCCGTCAAGAGATCCGATAAAATGCCGGGCTGTAACCGGCTGCTGGAGTTCCTGGATATCGCGCTGAAGAATAAGGTTGAGAATTCGCGCGTCATACCGCAGATGCATAAAATAATAGGAGTGAAATGAAGAGATCGTCATATGAAGGATTGCAGAGCGCAATAAAGAGGCTGAAGGCGCCGAAGATAGAGGTCTGGAAGAATCAGTACTCGGACAGGGACTACATCATAACTATAGGCGTTCCGGAGTTTACATGCATATGCCCGAAGACCGGCCTGCCTGACTTTGCAGCGATAACAATACGGTATACGCCCGACGAGTCCTGTATAGAGCTTAAGAGTCTCAAATATTACGAAATATTCTTCCGGGATGTCGGGATATTTCACGAAAATGTTGTGAATAAATTTCTCGACGACCTGGTGAAGGCATGCAAGCCGAGATGGATGGAGATCACCGGAGAATTTAATGCCCGCGGCGGGATAAAGACTACTGTGAAAGCGGAGTACAGAAGTTCATAATGTCATTCCCGCGAAAGCGGGAATCTGAGGTGATTTATTTAGATTCCCGATAAAAGATTTCGGGAATGACCAATGTATATAGGATCATCATGAGAGAGATAAGCGTTTCAAAGATACGGGATACGGTGACGGATCTATGCCTCAAGGCAAACTTTGAGCTGCGTAAAGATATTCTTAAAGGGCTGAAGTCGGCGCTTAGGCAAGAGACGAATTCCCGCGCCAGGAATATACTTAAATCTATCATAGAAAACGCCTCTCTCGCGAAAAAGAGGCGTCTGGCGATCTGCCAGGACACCGGGCTCGTCACGATATTTCTGGAGATAGGCAATGATCTCGCGATAAAAGGCGATCTCGAAGAGGCTCTTCACAAGGGAGTCGAAGACGCTTATAAGAAAGGATATCTCCGCAAGTCCGTGGTGAACGATCCTCTTGTAAGAAAGAATACTAATACTAACGCGCCGTGCATTATCCACGTCGATATTGTTAAAGGCGATAAACTTAAGATAGCGGTTTCGCCAAAGGGCTTCGGCAGTGAAAATAAGAGCGCCATAAAGATGCTCAAGCCCACGGCATCAGAGAAAGAGATCATGGATTTTGTCTTAGAGGTCGTAAAGAACGCGGGCGCCGACGCTTGCCCGCCGCTCGTTCTGGGCGTAGGGATAGGCGGGACATTCGACCATGCCGCGCAGCTTTCAAAGAAAGCGCTCCTACGTTCTATTGAAACGAGAAATACCAAAAAACATTTCAGAGCGCTCGAGAAGAGTCTGTTGAAGGCGGTGAATGCTCTTAAGATAGGCCCGATGGGGCTCGGCGGTAAGACAACCGCGCTTGGGGTAAATATAGAAGAATTTCCGACGCATATAGCCGGTCTTCCGGTAGCGGTCACGGTGAGCTGTCATGCTACCAGGGGCGCTGAAAAGGTCTTATGATAAATATTACTATGCCGCTAACCGAAGATATCAGAAAAAAATTAAAGGCAGGGGATGAAGTGCTCTTGACGGGCACTATATTGACCGCGCGCGACGCGGCACATAAGAGACTGTGCGACACCTTAAAAAAAGGGAATAAACTGCCGATTAATTTGAAGGACGCTGTTATATATTATTGCGGTCCGACCCCGGCACGGCCGGGCAGAGCGATAGGCTCATGCGGTCCTACGACGAGCTCAAGAATGGACCCGTTTACAACGGATCTTATTGAGCTGGGCCTCGGCGGGATGATAGGGAAGGGCGATAGATCCGACGCCGTTAAAGGCGCCATAAAGAAGCACAAGTGCGTATATTTTTTAGCGACCGGCGGCATAGGAGCATTGTTATCGACTAAAGTAAAGTCGGCCAAAGTCATTCTGTATAGTGACCTGGGTCCGGAAGCTGTTCATAAGCTCGAAGTAAAAGACTTCCCATTATTGGTGGGAATAGACTCGAAAGGAATAGATCTGTATGATAAGGCAGGATGGAAGAAAGAATAACGAATTAAGAAAGTTAAAGATAGCCAAGAACTACATAAAATATGCCGAAGGCTCGTGTCTGGTCGAAATAGGGAACACCAAAGTGATAGCGACCGCCTCGGTAGAAAACGGTGTGCCGCATTTTTTGAGAGGCTCCGGTAACGGCTGGGTCACGGCCGAATACGGAATGATACCGCGTTCGTGCAAATCCCGCGTTTCGCGCGAGGCGTCCAAGGGCAAACAGGGAGGCAGGACACACGAGATACAGCGCCTTATAGGCAGGTCTTTAAGAAGCGTGACCGATATGACGAAGCTTGGCGAGAGGACGATATGGCTCGATTGCGACGTTATCCAGGCCGACGGCGGCACGCGGTGCGCCAGCATCACAGGAAGTTTTATAGCCCTGGCGCTGGCATTGGAGAATATGAAGAAAGAAAGTCTACTGCAGACGGTGCCACTATCGGACTATGTAGCCGCGATCAGCGTAGGCATCATAGACGGCATGACGGCGATCGACCTTGATTATGAAGAGGACTCTAAGGCGGAAGTCGACATGAATGTAGTTATGACCGGCGCCGGGAAGTTTATAGAGGTCCAGGGCACTGCCGAGAGGGAGCCGTTCAAAAAAGAGGACATGAATAAGCTTATTGCGCTTGCGCAAAAAGGGATCGAAGACATCATCCATGCGCAGAAGAATATTCTCAAAGGTATAAAGATAGCCCGATGATAGAAGTAGTTATAGCTACAAAGAATGATAAAAAATTACAGGAACTTAAGAGGTATTTAAAGAGCGTAAAGGCCCATATAGTCTCTCTTAAAGATATTCCTCGCGCGCCCCGGATAAGGGAAGACAAGAATACTTTTAAAGGCAACGCGATAAAGAAAGCTGTTACAATATCGAGATTTACCGGGGGCGTGGTCCTGGCGGATGATTCTGGGCTCTGCGTCGATGCATTGAGAGGGCGGCCCGGGGTAAAGAGCGCCAGATTTGCCGGGAGCAATAAAAAAGATCACGATAATAACGCGAAGTTATTGAGATTGATGAAGGCCGTGCCGGCCGGTAAAAGAACGGCACGCTTCGTCTGCGCCATCGCGGTAGCCGATAATGGCAGCGCCGTGAAGATCGTTGAAGAATATTGCAACGGCCGCATAGCCGATGCCGCAAGAGGCAGGTACGGATTCGGATACGATCCGTTGTTCTTAATACCGAAATACGGGAAGACTTTCGGAGAGCTCGGGCTTAAAGTTAAAGACAAGATGAGCCACCGCTCGAAAGCGCTGAAGAAGGCGCGAAAATTTTTAAGAAAGTATATTTAGCTCTTTGGATAATATGGTATAATTCGGGGCGTAGCGCAGCTGGCTAGCGCACCTGGTTTGGGACCAGGGGGTCGACGGTTCAAATCCGCCCGCCCCGACCAATTTTATAGAGTAACGCGTCCCTGTAGCTCAGTTGGATAGAGCATCTGCCTTTCAATGAGGCCATGACTTACGGAACGAAGTGACGTAAGTCATGAGGCCGAATTGATCCCGAGCTATTGCAGTTTTTGATAGTTGGCTCGGGACCAAAAGGGAGCCCTCATGAGGAACAAAACTCATGAGGTGGACGTCGCTAAGTCGGTGGATATCCTCAGAGATGAGGACAATACCGAGCTAGGCATAAAAGTGTGCCGAGTGTAGAGACTTTACGCGACGGGGCTGTGATGCCCAAGATAAAGTCCGGCCAGCAAGCCGTAAGGTGGTCAGAGTAATCTGATGCTGGATGCTAAGCAGAGGGTCGCCTGTTCGAATCAGGCCAGGGACGCCATAATAAAAAAAGGGTCTGACCCAGCGCGTATATTACGCTCTGAATGGGTCTGGCCCTTTTTTATTATCACATTTGTTAAGCAATCAAATATTAAGATTTTACATGTTGACATACTATTAACGTGACGTATACTATATGAACAAGCAAATAGAAAGTTAGTTTTTAACGATTTCATGAGGAATATAGGGCGCGATATGGATAAGATAAAAAAATCATCTTTGTTCAGGGTCATATCCTTAGCCTTGATCGCGGCCTTCATTTCTCTAGACATATCTTACGCCTATCCGCCAGAAGATAATGCCGGGAACTCTACGCTTTCCACCCCTTCTATCCTTCAGCAAACTCCCGTAAATGAACAAGCCGCACGATTACAGCAGTCCGTATTCTCTCAAAGCGCGCTAATAGCTTCCGTTTACGATATAGGGGAGTATTTCTTTGGTAATGTGAATAAGAGCATAGGGTCTCTTCCATCGAAATACGCCGAGGAAGCTATGAGGGCCGATCTCGGCAAGCATCTAAGCGATGCGGGTACTGAGATCCTGAATATCGTTCCTGTTGAATACATCAAAGAGACAGCTCCTGATAAACTCAAGTCCGCTCTTGATGAGATAGGCTTTAAAGGAACATTGCCTGGCGAGGGGGTCGTGTTCATCCTGTACAAAAAAGGCGATAAGAAGTTCCTCGTGCAGATCGCAAGAAAAGATCGGGTCTCTTCAGACAGTCTCCCGGATTACGAGTGGTTGGTCTCCGATAAGTATGTTGTTAAGTACATACCGGGGGATTATGAAGCCCCGCAGGCCGAAGCAATTATAGCCCCGCCCATTATTGAGGTAGTGCCGCTTATTCCTATTGAGAAAGATAAGCCTTCCGGCATCAGGACCGTCTTAAGCCCAATGCGTCACTCCTCTTTGTATCTCGCGATCGCCTCTTTAATAATAAGCATTATGGTTTCAATTTCTGCGGACGGCGAACAGGTCACTTCTCCACCGGACTGCAGTGTCAGGATCGATTGGGATGAAAGCCCCAGCAGTAATATCGCTACTTATAAAGCATACTACGGCACGAGTAGTCGTAATTATACCAGCGTCCTCGATGCCGGCCTCACAAACACGGTAAAAATCTCAGGGCTGAAGGAAGGGGTAACGCTTTACTTCGCGGTAACGGCCAGCAACATTTTCGGAATGGAGAGTGATTATTCTGAAGAAATTGATTATACTCCGGCTTCTGCTGTGTCGCAAGACAGACCGCCGCGGATTTCAAATATTATGCTTACCGGCAATGGTAATGTTGAACTAACAATTATCCGCGGCGATTCATCCTTCTTTACGAACGCTACGATAGAGTATTCGACAGATCTTCTGAACTGGTCACCGCCAATAAATATAGTTCTGCCGGATACGATAAATACGTGGATTGACGATGGCACTCAAACCGGAGATGAGCCATCGAAAAGAACTAAAGGTTTCTACCGCCTTAAGACAGAATCCGGTCCAACCGCTACCGGGGTCCTAGGCGCTATAGGCACGCTCAGCATGATTTGGATGGCGAAACCGTCCAGAGCAAAGAAACGGCTCGCCCCCTCTGATCCTGAAATGGGAAAAGGAGAAGGCCGGGGTACTGTTGCTAAGCCCAAAGCGACCATTCGTATCGCTAAGTTACTGGCTGTTCCGGCAGCCGCTATCACCGCATCTTATCTTTTTGGCGGCCCCTATGTCGCTCTATTCATCTCCTCTTTCTGGCAAGCGTTACTTGTTACGACGATCATCGGAGGCATAACCTTAGGCAGCGGTAGTTACATGGAACAGACTGCAAGAGGCGAGCCCATTAATTGGAGCAAAATAAGGCGGTGGGTAGTTGTCGGAGCCGTCTTATTGGGACCGATCACTTATGGATTATGGTTCCCTTTCCTGAGCCATTTGACCACAAGCAGCCTGTTATTTACTATACTCGACCTATGCCTATTTGCGCCACTCGTCTTTATTCCTCTCGAATTCCTCGCACAGAGATACTTTGTTTCCGGGGACGGCTCGGCTCCCGGGCTTTTTAACACTATGAAGTCACACGTATTGATATCCTCATTGAACATTTTCTGGTTCGGCCCCATTCTGTATCTCGGAAAGACATTCTGGCCGGATTGGATAGTTTTGATCGACGCTAACGCTGGAATAATCTGGGCCGGTTTTGCGGTATATCTATTGGAGTCATGGAAGAGGCGCTCGGGCCGCGATAAGACTGAAACGAAAGAGACGGTTGAGCAGATAGAGCCGGTGCCCAACGAAACCGCCTCCGGCATAAAATCCTCCGTGACGGTGGACATCGTCGATATTAAAAAATATGCACCGTTAAAAGAGCGGCAGGGAGGAGAGGCGAATAAGGCGTCCCAGCTTTTTGAGATAGTGGAATCCTCACTGAGTAATGAGAGGGCTAAATATATAGAAGCAGGGAACAGACTTACATCTTTATTTCCCGTAAAATTAGCACTTGAACCAGTTCCCAGTGTTATTTTGTCCGCTGCTGTATTAATTCTTGCCGGGCCGAGTGGCGCAGGCAAGAGTACTTATCTGGCCAAGCTACAGGCAAAATACCCAGACCTTATTTATCAACCGCCACTTACAACTACACGAAAGCCGCGAGATGGCGAGAAAGAAGGCGAGGACTATCATTTTGTGACAGAAAATGAATTTAAGCGCATGGAAGAAGCGGGAGAGATTCTTTTCTCAAGACGTGCCTCCGGTTGTTACTACGGCACTTACAGTTCGTACGCTAATAAAATATTAGAGGCCTCCCGAAATGGCAAGATAACAGTTTTTGAAACTAATGTAGCTTTCGCAGTAGACAAGATGCTCAAAGTATTTCCATCGGCAAAGGTTCTGACGGTATTGAATGCGTTGCCCGGGGATTTTACAAATCTGGACAAAAGAGATGATTTGGAAAAAGATCTTATTAAGAGACTAGGCCGAAGAAGCAGTATGGTCGAGGAAGAATTAAAGTTGCGGGCGGCCGAGAGCATAAAAAATGTGCCCGCCTTGTTAAGGCTCACAGATTTAGTAGTGATAAATTCCGTCTTTCAAACAGATGAACATGAATATGATGAATTTGAAAATTTCATACGCGGGATAAACCATTCTCATGCTGACAAATATAGTCAGGTTAAAAACGATGATAACATTAGCACCCTAAATAAGGATATGGCTACAGCTGAAATAAGAGAGAGAGTGCAAAAGGCCATAGGAGCAATCGAAAAGTTGGATCAGAAAGATGTATCGCCTGAAATTCGCGCTAATATCGAATCGCTGAAAAAGAACCTTAACCAATTCGAAGCAGACGGCGCAGTTGGTTCTCTGATCGTCCTTGCCAGAAAAGCCAAAAAAGAGGATCAGAAACTCATAATAGGCCTTGAGACCGATTGGATCCCCGGAATAAATGTGAGAAATAGCCTACAGCGACAAGCCATAACCGCCTTAATGAAAGAGATAGATGGTATTGCCGAAGCGCTTCAATCCATGGGCCTTGATAACGTAGAAGTTGTCCGCGATAGCGGTGAAAAGCTGGCAAGCGCCATATTAAGCGAAGCCGAGAAGACGCATACCAGGATGCATAACATAATAGTCATGGCTTCGGCTAATACTATAAACTCCGATAGTTTTGCGGCTTTAAGGAATTCGGATGAAAACGATAGGCCGTTCCTGACGGGGATAGATCCTACGGAGCTTATAAAGCTATATACAGAATTCGGAGAAGCGGTTAGCAAGCAGCTTTACATAAGACTGGCAAGCCTGCTATATATGACATTGGAGCTTGCCGCAGGTAAAGAGCCCCCGCAGTCACCAATCATCGTCTCCTATGATAAGAAGATGAGGGTCTTGATACTATTACCAAGAGCCGATCCGATAGACTACGAGACGCTTAAAAATAATTATGCAGCTGAAATGGCTGCTCTACAGGCCGCCTAAGTCTTCTTAAAGCCCCGATATCTCCCCCGTCTCAAAAAATTTAAAGTAGATTTACAGAAATTGTCATTGTATAATACATTTGTCATAATTATAACGCGGTGGCTATAGTGTAAAGGTTAGCACGGCAGACTGTGGCTCTGCCCGCACGGGTTCGAATCCCGTTAGCCACCCCAAAGTGGACGCCCTTGCGAAACACAGGGCGTAAGGGCCAAAGCCTTATCCTGACTTATCGTCGGGGTAGGGCTTTTGCCGTTTTGGGCGGGTATTTGATTGATATTTTTGGGTAAGGTATCGGCTAGGGCCTGTTCAATATACATATTTATGGTTATCTTATCATCATGGATTATTATATCCTTGATAAGCGCCTTTAAGAGGCTCTGCTGGGCTACCGGCGGCGCTTGATCGAGGTATTGCATAGCAAATCTGATGTTTGAATAGAGGAACTTGCCGGACGAGGCGTCCATCTGAGCCACCTGCTTTTGGGCCCGCAATTTACCGATCTCATCTTCGAGTTCTGCTATTTTCGATTCGATCCCTGATAGTTTGGTCTTGTAGGTAGGTCCTTGCGCGAGTTTGTCGTTCATGGCTAAGTCGATTAGCTTTTCCGCTTCGTGGCGCAGCGTGCTTAACTCTTTTTCTTTTTCATTCAGCTTGGCTTCGATCTTATCGAATTTAACCTGGGATTCAAGGATGGCGTTTCCGATCGCTTTCACGATGACTTCTTGGTTCTCGGAGGCCCGTTTGAAGTATTTAATGATTTCGTTGTCAAACATCGGAGCCGAGAGTCGTTTAAAGGAGCATCCAAGCTGTTGTCTGGATCGTGAACACTCGTAGTAAAAGAATTTATCTTTTACTCTTCCGACCGTATGGGCATTAACCAAGTGACTCCCGCAGTGGCCGCACTTTATTAACCCACTTAAGAGATAGACGTTGCCGTTAATAAGTCTTAGGAAACTGTGCCCGGGCAGACGCGCAGATAAGACCTTATTGGCTTTTGCCCACAGATCTTCGCTGATCAATGCTTCATGTCGTCCTCTATGAATCTCGCCCATATATTTCAGATAGCCCTTGTAGAAATTGCACTTGATAATCTTTGAAAGTCCTTGCCTGCGCCAGATGTTTCCGTACTTGGTGGATACGCCTCTTTTGACAAGTTCTTGTCCAATTGCGGTAAGCGATCGGTTGTCAGCGGCCATTTGAAAGACGAGCCGGACATAGGATGCGAGTTTTTCATCGATGACGGCTTTCATGGGCTGTTTACCGTTAGGCAGAGGCTCACCGTCTTTTATGAGCTTATATCCGATAGGTGTTCTGCCGCCTACTCTTAAACCCTGTCTTACTCGGGCAATGGCGGAGGCTTTGACACGCTCTCCGGTTAGTTCACGCTCGAAAGCGGAGAGTAATCCGAGGATCCCTATTACAACACGTCCGATGGCGGTTGAGCTGTCCAGATTCTCCCGAACAGAGACGAAGTCTACTTCCTTTGCCCTGAATAAGTCGATGAGGGCGTAGAGGTCTCGGGGGTTACGCGTTAATCGATCGAGGCGGAAGAATATTATGCCGTCAAACGATCGCTTTGTTTGGACATCGTTTAAGATCGACTGTATGCCGGGACGGTTCAGATCCTTGCCGGAATAGCCGTCATCGTTAACTCTGCCCTTATTGCCGATATTCGCGAGCTCGTAACCGAAGGCATCAAGCATATTTTTGCAGTGATGCGCTTGGGCGTCCAGCGTTGTGAAATCGCCCTGCGCCTGATCATCGGTCGAGCATCGGGTATAAATCACATAACGTTTCTTCTTTTGAGTTTTGTCATCCGTGGTCATGAAAACACCCCCTTAATATCGATGGGTAGCCAGCATGCGGAGATCGTATTCCGCATGCTGGCGGTAGAGCGCCTATATTTGGGTCTTTTCTCTAGGCTTACCAGTTCCCCAACCGTTCTTCCATCTTGCGATAGCTCCGGCAACGATCTCGCTGGCTCGTTCCTGAGTTGTTCCGTCCTTTAGTATCTCAATGAGCTCTTGTTTATTGAGGATACGGAAGTTTTTTATGCTTCTTGCCTTGGCCTCGAGCATGAGCTCGTTGCGCGACGGCCCGTTAGAGCGCGTATCGACGGCTTCAAGCTTCTCCGGCGGTTTTGCCGGGGCTTTCTGTTTCCTGACGTCGGGCTTCGTGGCGGCTTTAGCCGTCTTTTTCCGTTTTGCGGTCATCGTGGTCACCTCCCTTCATATTTTTTGTCTTGTTTTTCGACCCAACCCTATAATGAAAGATGATACAAGTCAAGCTATATCAAGGAGTTATTATGTTCTTTGAATAGGGTCGATCTTGATCGGTCCCCCAATGGCTTCATACAACCATATTGAGTAAAGTGCCGAATATTTTTAAGTAGCAAATTTTTTTTCGGCACTTTTTGAGATTACGTTGTATGGAGCTAGTGAGAGGACGAAACCATGGGAAGGAGTTTAGCGGATAACTTTAGAAAACGATTCGGTGATCGAGAGATCACCGTTATTTATCTGGACAAGCCCCTTGAGGAGGCTGACAGACATTTACACGATGAGAGAGTCTTCCAAGCTTTTACTTCTGTGTTGGCAGGGATTCTTAAAAGGGAACCTACCGCCAATGAGATATCGGGACTGGAGGATATATCAAAAACGAAGAGACGCTAATAAAGGAGATCCATGATCTCGTAAGGCCTGTATTGAGGCACTGAAAATTAAGGAGGTGCTTCTATCAGGCAGAACTATAAGGGGTTATTTGATGATTGGGAACTTAAAGTCGCCAGATGTCTCGTTGCGGAATTCCAGCGCAAATTCAATAGCTTATCGCGCGAGGGATACGAGGATCTCTTACAGGATTGCCTTATGCACTGGATCTTCGTCAAAGATAAATATAAATCCGGGCTCGGCGCATCCATCAAAACCTTTATGGAAAGGGTTGTTAAGCGACGTCTTATTAACATCGTCAAAGAAAAAGAAAGGCTTAAGCGAAGAGCATTTTATACCAGTCTTTCACTCGATAAATTATTGGATGACGATGATGCTGGGTTCATTGAGAAGTTCATTAAAGTTGACGGCGAGGGATTTGATTCATTGATAAAGTCAGAGCTTCCGGCGGCGCTTTCAAAGGCCATAGGCAAATTATCATTCAGGCAAAAAGAACTGTGTAGATTACTTGGCGAAGAAGGCATGAATATTAAACAGGCGAGCACGCATATGAATACTCCGCGCAGTACATTGCAAGAAGAAGTAAAGCGAATCAGGGAAATTTTCAGGAAAGAGGGGCTTGAGAATTATCTGGAATAAAGGTTTATCGAATGTGGCCGGGAAGAGAGAGGGCTGGATGGGCAAAGCATATAAGTTTGAATTCGATCAAGAGGTGAAAGCCAAGTCTATCGAGGATAAGGTTCATCTCGCGATACGCAGCGCCGAACACGCTTTCGGCAAGCCAAGAGTCAGGTTAAGCGTTAGATACGGTGTGAAAAAGAATAAAGCTATCATTCATGTATGGAATGAAATCGGCGAATACATCGTTCGTGTTTTTGTGGGGTTTATGAGTGAGGATGTCGGGGATGATGGATTTAAATTCGAACCGGTTGAAACCGAGCTGTAGGGAGGGCGGATGAAAGTTATAAGGAATCTAAAAAAGATCTATAAGAACATGAGCTGGTATAACCGGCAAAAGCTGATCGAGGCAAACCGACCCTTCGGGAAGAAGAAGAGAAAACCGAAGAAGGAATGAGACGAATATTTCATGGGAAGCGAAAAGATAGACATCAGGGATTTGCGCGACGGCAAATTCCTTTGGATAGATAAGGCAGCGTTAAAGGTCATTAGCGAAAACGCCGGTACGCTCGGTGTAGCAGTCTATTCATGGCTTTGTTATTACGCTAATTTTAAGGCGCAGGACTGTTTTCCGTCTATTACTACACTATCGCATCATTGCGGAGTATCCCGGCGCACGATTATGCGAGCTGTAAAGCAGCTTGAGCGGCTGAAGGCTGTATCAATCGAGAGGAAGAAGGGTAAGCCGAATATTTATAAGTTACTTAATATAATACCAGTGGCGAGAAGTTATCCACAACCAAGTAGTGACACCGATGTCACCAGTGACAGCCCTGTCACCAGAGTAGTGACACCCGTGTCACCAGCAGTAGTGACGCCCATGTCACCCTAACAATAGATATTTAACAAGAGATAACTAACAAAAGATAGTAGTAGAGGCTGTGAAATTGTGGATAACTCGTTTTTAATGCTAAGGAGGAATTACCAATGAGAACCGTAGAATGTCAAAGTCTTAGCGATGCGATCGATAAGCTTCAAAAGTACGTTGATAGGATTTGGCACTCTAGTCCGCGATTTACCGAGGCTGACAGAAGACAGTGGTTTAAGGCTGTGCCGGAAGATTCCTACGGCGAAGAGCATTACCGAATTGAATTGTGGGTGCTTGAAGGCAGTCCAGTAAAGCAGATCGTGATTATAAATCACTGTATGAAGGAGATCTGTTGCTTCGATCATACTTTGAGCAAGGAGATTCGCTTTGTCTGGGGGATACGGTGCTGATTAAGCGTTCGGGTCCTTGGAAGGGGGGTCGGGGTGCGGGTCGGGCGAGGCGAGGTCTGTCAGTGATTACGGGACAAAAAAACCGTGTCCGT
>Ga0268276_1003028_pt1 | contig 13518 bp, 12 predicted proteins | sample saktaG_4_FD_190145 | JGI IMG/M metagenome (GOLD analysis project Ga0268276, IMG submission 190145) | Saline water microbial communities from Sakinaw Lake, British Columbia, Canada - sak_2010_1_5_45m | ecosystem: Environmental > Aquatic > Non-marine Saline and Alkaline > Saline ...
ATTGGAGGCAACCGGGGCTATAAGTCAATTGAAACGGTCCAGAGATATCCAAAACCGGCACAGGCATTTCCAGGACCGAAATTTTCAATCGGCTGGATAAGGTATCATGCCGGAAATGCATACGATTTTGTTTCCAATATTGCTGCCGGAAAAAAGCCGGAATCTGACATGTATTCAGGCTATAAGGTGCAGGAAGTAATTGAAGCGGCAGTTATTTCAGATAGAGAAAAAAGATGGGTTGAGCTACCCTTGAAAATATAATAATCTTGAAAATATCGTAATAATATTTAATTACTTTATTATAACCTCGATATCAAGTTCTTTAATTTTTTCAAGAAATTCTTTATCTGCTTCAGTATCAGTTATCAGGATGTCGATATCGCTTATAGGAGCAACAAAATTCATTGAAATATTGCCAAGCTTGGAATGATCACAAAGAGCAATAACGGTTTTTGCACAGTTAATTATGCTCTTCTTGGTTTGTGCCTCAATCTGGTCCGCTGCAGTTATACCCTTTTCAAGGTCAAGCCCGCTAATTCCAATGAATGCTTTATCAACAAACAAGTTTTTAAATGAGCAGTCAGAAATTGGACCAACCAGGGAATGAGTTTCATTTTTTAAAATTCCACCACTTAAGATTATGGTATATTGCGGATTTGTTTTTCCCAGCAAAACAGCAATATCGCAGCTGTTTGTTATCACAGTTAATTTTTTCTTATTGGTTATATTTAACGCAGTTTGCAGCCCTGTAGTTCCTGCTTCAATTAAAATTACATCCTCTTCTTCAATAAGAGCCGCTGCAGCAAGAGCTATCCTTTTTTTCTCTTCAATAAACTTTTCCTTCTGAATATCAAATTTCATTTCATGGCCAACAGACAGGCTATTTATTGCTCCGCCGTGTGTTCTTCTAGCAAGGCCTTTTTTGGAAAGCTTATTTAAGTCTCTTCGTATAGTAGTTTCAGAAATATTCAAAGTTTTAGCGACATCAATTGCTTTTACGCTGCCGGTTTTATTTATGAGATTTAATATGTACTCTCTTCTCTCTTCTCCAAGCAATTGTCTCTCCTTTCAAAACAACAAACAAAATGACAAATTTATACAAAAATATTTATCTTTGAATTCCATAGTTTTCCCCTTTCTTTAAATAAAATATTATTTCACCAGCTTTTGATCTTAATAGGCCTGACAGGCGGCCTGGATGTAAAAGGTGTAATCCCGGAAAGTTTTTTTCCTGTTTCCTTGCTTATAATCCCGGCAATTAAATTATAACATGCTTTATTCTGGCAAAGTCCCATGCCGGCTCTTGTCATTCTTTTTACAGAGTCAGTATCATGGGCACCTTCCCTTATTGCCTTCTTGATTTCTCCAAGCGTAATTTCTTCACACCTGCAAATTATTATTTCGTCTTCACTCATTATATTTTTAAAATTATTTTGCTAATTTGAAAAATCTGACCTCGTCTGAAAATTTTTTTGGAACCGAAATAGTAATGATGTTTGTTTTGTTAAAACTTTTTCCAGTTTTAACTCTTTCAACCCTACCCTTGCAAACATCTCCACCTCTTCTGTTTAAAGCAATTATCTTATCTCCCTTACCAGGCAAAGGCAGTAGTTCATATGGAATAGAAATTGCAGCTTCACTATCTGAAAAAGTCCTGTCAACCATAAAAATTGCAAGTCCCGGACAGACTACCATACATTTGCCGCAGCCACTGCATATATCATTAAATTCAGGCAAATTGGTTATAGGTTTTCCTACTTTTATTGATTTTTTTGGACAGACAGTTTCGCATGGGTTGCAGGGAATCTCTTCCAGGCATTCGATTACTGCTACCGGTCCTTTTTCTAGTCTTTCTTCTGATGGGTAACCTGGTGATTTTTTGAGTTTTTCCAAATATCTATTGTCAAACATTTTGATTTTTGATTATACTTTTAATTATAATACTTGCTGATAATCTTTTCTTTAGCCTGATATCTGTATTCTCCAAATGGTCCCAGCCTTAAGGTCCTGAGCCTTTCCCTGGCTTCATTAAGTATGGAGGACGCTTCCTGGTTCCTCATCCTCAGCTTTCCAAGAGCCTGGCTGACTGCAATACCTGCAAGCTTGCCTTCCTCCATTGCTGTTGATGCTTCTTCAATGCCGGTTACATCTCCGGCAACATAAATGCCTTTAATATTGGACTGCATGTTCTCATCATGAACCGGGATAAACCCTCCAAGTTCGGAAAGGTATTCAAATCTCATGCCAGCCATCCAGCAAAGCTCACTTAAAGGTCTTAACCCAACAGCAATACATACAAGATCAACTTTGATAGTTTCTTCACTGCCTTTTACAATATTAAAGTTGCTATCTATTTTTGCTATCTCTACTTTCTCCACAAACTTATCACCCATCCCTTTAGTAATTGTATGGTTAGCCAATATTTTTACCCCCATTCTTGCAATCTTGGAGGCATGAACCATATAGCCGCCGATATGATCAAGAGCCTCAACAACGGCAACCACTTCAGCTCCAGCCTGTATTAATTGATAGGACACTATCAATCCCACATTTCCTGAACCCATTGTAATTACTTTTTTGCCAGGCAGCACCCTGTTTACATTAATCATTGTCTGTGCGGCCCCGGCACCCATTATGTTTGGCAAGGTCCATCCGGGAAAAGAAAGAGAATTTTCAATTGCTCCTGTGGCAACCACAACTTTTTCTGACTTTAAAATCGATACTTTTTTATCTGTGGAAATGCCTATTGTTAAATCCGGGAAAAGCCCCCAGGCAACACTGTCAAGCAGAACCTTAACACCATATTTTTTTGCGTCTTCAAGGAGCATATTTCCAATTTCAAAACCCCTGGTACCGGCAAGATGTTCTTCCGAGCCAAAAAACCTGTGGATTTGCTTGAAAAGCTGGCCTCCCGGTTTTTTATTTTCATCAATTATGGTTACATCCACTCCATTTTTTGCAGCTTCAATTGCCGCACAAAGGCCCGCAGGTCCGGCACCGATTATTGCAAGTTCAGTCTTCAATTGGAACCTTCCTTCCACTGGCCTGTGCCTATTTGAGTATTTATTATCATTCCATTCTCAACAGGAGTGATGCAGGTCCTGATATTGGGCCTTCCATTTACTTCCATTACGCAATCGGTGCACCTGCCTATTGCGCAAAATAGTCCTCTTGGCATATTTTTTTTAGGAGTATATCTGAAAACTTTAATCCCTGAAGCAATAAGAGCTGTTGCAATCATTTCACCTTTATAAGCGGTTATTACTTTCCCGTCAAAAGTTATTTTTACTTCCTTACCTTTTATATATTCACCCAGAACAGGGTGGTTTTCTATTCTCAAATTATTTTTGTCCATTACAATTGCTTCAGTTCATTAAAAAATTAAGGTTTTTTAATTATATTATCTTTTTTAAAGTTCTGCCTTAAATATTTTTTAAATTATACTATACAAATGTATAGTAATATTATATAATGCGGTCATAAAAATAAGAAAAATAATAAATAAACCTGCCGGCTGGATAAAGGCCTGCTATAACAGATTAACCTGAACTAATTAAAAAGATGAAAGAAATTAAAATCACCAAAAGGCAGAAAACAGTCCTTGAAAAAATTAAAAACTTCATGGTGGAAAATTCCTATCCCCCCACCATAAGGGATATAGCCAGGGAATTTGGTTTTTCTTCCCCGAAAGCAGTGACGGACCATCTCAAGTCCCTTGAGAGAAAGGGCTTTATAGAAAGAAACTCACTGGCACGTTCCATTAAATTAACAGGCAAGGCGCTTGACATACTGGATGGTTTGGCTGCCTGGCGAAAGGACGGTCGGGACCCGTCTAATTTACTCGGCTATCCCCCTAACCTGCCAAACTTGCGTGGTTATCCCATAAACCAATCAAATTTACATGGCTCCTCCAACCCTGGAAGCGCCGGGATCATATACCTTCCGCTGGTGGGCAAGGTTGCCGCAGGAAACCCCATGCTTGCCCAGGAAAACATAAGTGAATACATACCCGTTTCATCAAGCTTGTTTGGAGCAAAAAAAGCTGACTTTGCCCTTAAGGTTAAAGGCGACAGCATGACAGGTGACCACATACTTGATGGAGATATAATAATAGCACGGTCTCAAAATACAGCTGATAATGGCGATATTGTTGTAGCTCTTATAGGAGACGAAGCAGTGGTAAAAAAAATTTACAGATCAAAAGATAAGGTTGAGCTCAGGTCTTCGAACCCTGTGTATCTGCCCATAGAGATAACAGCCGGCTCGAGTGACCAGGCCAACGAAAGCTCCCAGGGCAGCAAAAACCTGGTCATACAGGGCAAAGTGATTGCTGTTCAAAGAGAAATCAAATAGTTCAAAACAAATTTGACAATTTGGCAATATAACAGGAGTTAATATGTTCGTGCATCTGCATGTTCACAGTGAATATAGCTTGCTGGAGTCTTCAATAAAAATAAAGGATCTTGTCAGCACTGCTTCCAATCTTAGGATGAAGGCAGTTGCGCTGACCGATAAATATGTGATGAGCGGCGCTGTTGAATTTTATAAGGAAGCCAAGGCAATGAATTTAAAGCCTTTAATTGGCTGTGAGATTTGCCTGACAAGAAGCGGAAGGCTCTCCCACCTGACTTTGCTTGTAAAAGACCAGACCGGATACGAGAACCTTTGTGAAATTGTGGATATGTCTTATCTTAGATTGATAAACACAAAAAAAACTTCAGATAAAGCACAAGTCGAAGTCCCTGGCTTTATCCCCTCGCCTGATCTCCCGATTGTGGAAATGCCACAGTTAAGAAATAATTCAAAGGGGCTTATCTGTCTGAGCGGGTGCAGCAAGGGAGAAATTCCTTACCTTCTCAAAAATGGCAGGCTTAGAGAGGCTGAAGATTTTGCTCTTGAGCTAAGCGAATTGTTTGAAAAGGATTTCTATATTGAAGTTCAAAGATATAGCCTGACGAGCAGCAATAACTATAAAAACTTAGCTTCTGAAAATCTTGTTAATTTTGCACAAAGAAATGGAACTGCTGTCGCTGCCACAAATAATGTTCACTATCTTAGCAGGCAGGACTTTGAAATATACGGGTCGATGGCAAAGCTGAAAATGATGGGTACAAAAAATGATCCTACATCAACAATTTTGGAAAACAACGAGCACCATTTTAAATCAGAATGCGAGATGTCAAGGATGTTTCGCGATATTCCTGAAGCAATAATCAATACGCAAAAAATAGCAGACAAATGCAGCTTTGAATTTTCCCTGGAAAAGATAAACATACCTCACTACATGCCGGAAAATGGTGAAAGCCAGGAAAAATACCTTGCAGGGCTGTGCCGCCGGGGATTGAAATTAAGGTATGGGGAAAACCCATCCCGGCAGGTACTCGACAGGCTGGCAATGGAGCTTGAAGTAATAGCCGGTACCGGCTACACTGGCTATTTTCTAATAGTTGCCGACATAGCCAGGTTTGCCTGCGAAAATAAAATCCCTATATGCGGCAAAGGCTCAGCGGCAGGAAGCCTTGTTTCATACATACTCGGGATATCCAATGTTGAGCCAATTGCAAATAAACTTTATTTTGAGAGGTTTTTAAACAAAGAAAGAAAAGAGCCTCCCGATATAGACATAGACATATCCAGCAAGGACAGGGGGAAAGTGGTACAATACCTGATGTCAAAATATGGTAAAACCAACATTTCGAGAGTTTGCAGCTTTTCAACCACAAAGCCAAGGGCCTCAATAAGGGAAGCTGGCAGGATACTGGGCATAGGAAAAGAAGAAGTGGACTTTATTATAAAGGCAGTTCCCAACTACAACCGATTCTTTTCCCATGAAGACATGAGGGCAGGAGCCGAGTCGTCAAGCCTGATAGATGCGGGCAATACGCAGTATAAAAAAATAATTTCATTATCAAGAGATATAGGCGGTTACATAAGGCATGTATCTATGCACCCCTCAGCATTTATAGTGTCAAATGAAGACCTGCTGAGGAAAATCCCGCTTACTATATCGGAAACAGGCGAAATAATGAGCCAGTATGACATGAACAGCATAGAAGATCTGGGGATACTGAAAATCGACCTCATAAACTCCTTGAGCCTGAGCCTCATCGCTGAAACTGCAGATATCCTGAAAAATAAGAGAAACATAAGCTTAAATCTTTCTGATACAGATTACAGTGACAGCAGTGTTTATAAGCTGATGCAAAGCGGCCAGACACTTGGAGTTTTCCAGCTTGAAAGCTTCGGCATAAGAACACTTTCGAGAAAGGTTAAGCCTTCTTCCTTAGATGACATCACTCTCCTGATATCGCTCTACAGGCCCGGTCCGCAGCAGTCAGGCATGGTTACAAACTTTATTGAAAGAAAATTTGGAAGAGAAAAAACTACTTTTTTACACAGAGACCTTGAACCAATTTTAGGTGATACATACGGGGTAATCCTTTACCAGGAACAGGCAATGCAGGCGGCAATAAAAATTGCAGGCTATTCGTTCGGCGAAGCCGATAATCTGAGGAAAGCTATGACAAGATTGTCAAAGGAAGAAATGCGTGCCCATGAAGAGAGGTTTATTAGTGGAGCACTGTCGAAGGGATACGATCCGGGAACTGCCGGTGAAATATTTAACCTGATATCCAAATTTGCAAGCTACGGTTTTGTAAAAGCTCACGCCGCCGCCTATGCTGAACTTTCATATAAGACATGCTATCTGAAAGCATACTTCCCTGCAGAATTCTTCTCAATAATACTGACCAACAACTCGGGTTACTGGAGCAAGATGCACTATATTGAGGAAGCAAGAAGGCTTGGAATAAGATTGAAGCTTCCTGACATAAACAAAAGCGGGTTTGGCTTTTTTGTTGAGGATGACGGAAAGTCCATAAGAACTTCCCTGCTTTCTGTAAGAAGCCTTGGTCATGCAGGTGCAATCTCTATAATTAATGAAAGAGAAAAGGGCGGGAAATTCAGGGATTTTTTCGATTTCTATTTAAGAATTTCAAAAAACTGCCGGATTGTAAAAACTGCAGTTGAGAACCTGATAAAAGTAGGAGCATTTGACTTTACGGGCCTTGCCAGAAAGCAGCTTCTTCTCATATTTTATTACCTCAAAAGCTTAAAAAAACCTGACCTGTGTTATTCAAATTCCATTACAGGATATGAAGAACAAGGCAATTACTATCTTGACAATTTCATAAACAGACCCGCCGCAAACTTGGGAAGGGACATTAACCTGCTTGAGCGCGTGTGTGCAGGCAGCCGGCTTGCCGCTGATTACCTGCAGGACTTCAGCCCCAGAGAAAAGCTTGAAATAGAAGAAGATATACTGGGTTTTTACATAAGCTCAAACCCGCTGGAGTGCCTTAAAAAGGAGCTTGAAATCTCAGGTATAACAAGAAGCAAGTTCTTTTACCGGCAGGGCCTGTCGTTCCAGAAAGATGTTGCCGCTGCCGGGATAATAATTTCAAAAAGAATCGAAAAGACAAAAGGCGGCAGCAAAATGCTTTTCTGCACCATGGAAGACGAAGACGGGGTGTATGAAGCAGTGTTTTTCCCCGACTCGTACATAAAAAATGCCAGAACAGTAATGAACAATTCTTTCATCATCATAAGAGGGAGGCTTCACTCAAAGGACAACAACGTTTCCCTGATAGCCCGGGATGCCATAAGCATTAAATTGCTTAAAAACTCCCATAAGCAGCTTTTGCAATCAAGTGTTAAAAAAAGCTTCATTTAGAGAAAAAGGAAACTTATGGAGAACTACAGCTCAAGCCGAAAAATAATACACATAGACATGGATGCTTTTTTTGCCCAGGTTGAGCAGAGAGATCATCCAGAACATAAGAACAAACCGCTCATAGTTGGGGGACCCTTAAACAGAGGTGTTATATCTTCTGCTTCTTACGAAGCAAGAAAATTCGGCCTGCACGCAGGTATGCCTCTTTCAAGAGCAAAAAGATTATGCCCCGAAGGCATTTTTGTGCCGGTTAACATGGAAAAATACCTGGAAGAATCAAGAAAAATAAGGCAGATATTTTTCCAGTTCTCTCCCCTAGTTGAAATTGTCGGATGTGACGAAGGTTTTCTTGATGTTACAGGATGCGAGAAATTGTTTGGCAGTGATCTGGAGATTGCAAAGAAAATAAAAAGTAAAATTTATGAGCAGACAAACCTGACATCCTCAGCAGGTATCGGACCGAATAAATTTCTTGCAAAGCTTGCCTCCAGTATAGGAAAGCCCAACGGCCTTACAGTCCTGGAGAACAGCCCGGAAATGATTGAAAAAATAAGGAGGCTGCCCGTTTCGTATGTATGGGGTGTTGGAAGAGTTACGTGTGAAGGCCTTAATGCGATGGGCATTAAGACAATAGGCGACCTTTCAAAAATACCGGTTGAGATATTGAAAGCAAGGTTTGGCCAGTCCCTGGGCAACTTTATGAACGAGATGTCGAATGGCATAGATGATCGGGAGATCATCCCCTATCAGGAGCCCAAATCTATAGGGAGAGAGATTACATTCAGCAAGGATATAGACAATCTTGAGGCACTTAAACCAGTGCTTTTATTCCTCTCGCAAAAACTATCATTAAATCTTCATTCCAGTAAATATATGGGAAGGATACTTACAATAAAAATAAGATATTCCGATTTTAAGACTTTCACAAAAAGGATCACTTTAAAAAATTATACATCTGCAATATTTGATATATATAAATCTTCCCTGAATCTTCTTAAGGAAGTTGATTTATTAAGAAAGAAAGTAAGGCTCCTGGGGCTTTCCGTAGGCGGGCTCAAATCCAGCTCCACGCTGGAAAACTCTCTTTTTAAAGAAGAGTACAAGGGCGAAAAATTAACCGATGCGATTGAGAAAATATCAGATAAATATGGAGAAAATAAGCTTACGGTTGCAGGAATCAAGGGTAAAAAACCGCGCAAATAATTACAGGAATCTTTCAAACCTGTCTTTTTTTACCTTGCAAATCGGGCAAACTTCAGGAGGTTGCTCCCTTGCACATAAATAACCGCAGACCTTGCAGCGCCAAACCGGTATCTTTATACTTTCAGCCAGCGCATTTATTAAAATTGAATTACCTATATAACCCTTGGAAGTTTCAGTTTTTTTCTTGCCATTATCCATATATCTTCTCTCCGGAATAGAAGTTAAACTTTTTTTACCATTTACAATATCTTCCACAACGTATAAACCGCAATAACAGGCCCCATAGTCATTCAAATCTGAATCTCTGTAATCACACGGACAAATAATATCCCGGTCTTTTCCGATATCACCAACAGAAAGTCTGCAGGGACAAGACTGATATCCATATCTGTCCTCATTTATTATTAGACCCCTTACCAGATCCTTGCAAAACTGAGTATCAGGATTTAGATGATATCCATAAGACTGGCCGTCTTTTTTTATTTTTTCATATAACTCATCAATTTCTTTTTGAGAAATTTCTTTTTTCATTTTCCGAATTTTTCTTTTACCTTTGCTTCGTCAAAACCAACAATGCAATCCTTATCATCAATAACCATGGTTGGAAAACCTCCGCCGGGATTATGCCTTTTAATTTCTTTTAATACTTCTTGTTGGTCCTCATAATCCAGTAAATCAACATCTATAAAATCGTAACCAACATTCAAGTCATTAAGCAATTTTTTAGTTTTTCCACACCAGATACAGGTGCTTAAAGCATATAATTTGATTTTCCCTTTATCCTCACCTTTAACGCTTTTTACTTCAACTGCCATATTTTACCCTTTCTGAAAAAATTTAAATATTTAATTTTAAAAGTTTAGCATAATTATAAAAAGTTAAAAGGATTTTGCGGCACGCCATTAACCCTGACTTCAAAATGAAGATGGGGCCCGGTCGCATATCCGGTAGAACCTACATAGCCGATTATTTGATTTCTCTGTACTTTTTGCCCGGTAGATACTGCAAATTTGGAAAGATGGCCATAAACTGTGGAAAATCCACCTCCATGATATATTATTACTGCATACCCATATCCGCCCATATACCCGGCCTGTACAACTTCTCCGCTTGCAGCAGCAACTACCGGTGTTCCTGAATTGCAGCCTATGTCAATACCTGCATGAAATCTCATCGTCCCCGAAATTGGACTTATCCTGTTTCCAAATCCGGAAGTTAAAATACCCTTTGTAGGAAAAGTCAGCTTTCCCGGTGCATTACCATACCTTAAAGCTTCAAGTTTTTTTGTAATTTCTGCCTCTTTTGCCTCAAGTTGTTTTTCCATTGCTATAAGCGCATTCTTGTTTGCCCTGGTTTGGCTTAAAAGGCTTTTCTTCTCGGTGTAGATACTTTCTATTTCTTTTTTCTTTTGCTCTGCATCACTTTCCAGTTTCTCCAATTTTTCTTTTTCTGATTTTTCCCTACTCTTTAATTCAGCAATATTTTCTTTTATATTAATTGTGGAATCTCTTTTAAATTTTATATCCTGCATGATCTCAAGATCCTGTTTTGCAAGCAGGTTCATCAATTTGAATTTTGAAAACAATTTTAAAAAGCTGTCTGTTTCAAAAAGAAGCTCCACTAAATTGTAATTTTTTTTCTTGTAAATTTCAGCCACCCTGCCATTTAACAGTCTGGTTTTTTCAGTCAGTTCTTTTTCCAGATCAGCAAGCTCTTTACCTTTAATTACAAGTTCAATGGTTATCTTGTCTACTTCCTTTTTTTTATCTGCAAGTTTAGTGCTTGCATCATCAAGTTCGGCAAGCGTCTTGATTAAATTACCTTCTACCTGGTTTACCTGTTTTATGTACGAAGCTTCAGCTTTTTTAGCTTCTTCGATTTCTTTTTTCGTTTGCTCCTTCTGGTTTTTGACTTTATCAAGTTCTTCTTCAAGGTTTTCAGAGTATAGCAGCGAACGAGGAGTAAAGTAGGCCAGTGAGTTGAATGAAATAAAAATTGCCAGTGCAAGCAATATCGCAATAATATAGCGCGCTTTAAGCTGTGTTCTTTGCTTCGATGTTGACTTCATTTTAAACTTCGATATTTACTTTGTTAAGTTATTCTTTAGCTTAATTTATATATATATTTTTTATTTACTTATAATTATATACATAAATGTTTATAAATTGCAAAATGCCTGTTGATTTGATGATTTCCTTAAAATTATCATGTTGAATAAAAATAGTTTATACTATTATAACAATTCACAATAATTCATAAAAATCATAAAAAAATATTAAAAATATATATTATGAAAATACAAATCGCAGTTTGCCAGATGGATGTTTCTCATGATAAGAAAACAAATCTTGCAAAAGCAAAGAGTATGATTACCAATGCAGACGCTGCAGGTTCACAAATTGCTGTACTTCCCGAAATGTTTAACTGTCCATATAATAGCAGTTTTTTTGAAAAGTTTGCAGAAGAGTTCCCAGGCCCAACCACAAACTTTATTTCAAGCCTTGCAAGAGATTTATCCATCTACATTATTGGCGGTTCTATTCCTGAAAGGGAAAACGGCAAAATCTACAATACTTCTTATACTTTCAATCCCGAAGGACTTCTTATAGGAAAACACAGGAAAGTACATTTATTTGATGTTGACATATCAGGTGGAATTAAATTTAAGGAATCTGATACACTTTCATATGGAGATAATGTGACAGTTTTTGAAACAAAATATTGCAAAATTGGAGTCGCCATATGTTATGATATGAGGTTTGGCGAACTTATAAGAAAAATGACCTTGCTGGGAGCAAAAATAATAGTTATTCCAGCTGCCTTCAACATGACAACCGGCCCTGCGCACTGGCATTTGCTCGCCAGAACCAGAGCCCTTGATAACCAGGTTTATTTTATTGCTGCTTCACCGGCGCGAAATGAAAAAGATGTCTACATATCTTATGGACATTCTCTGGTTGTGGACCCATGGGGAAAAATTTTGGCCGAAAAAGACGAAAAAGAAGGACTATTGTGCTGCGAAATTGACCTTGACTATGTCGAACAAATCAGGAACCAGCTCCCACTTTTAAAGCACAGGAGGGATGAAATATATAAACCGGAAAATCCATAAAAATATCAGGAATAATTTTTATAGCTTTTTACAGGCCGCCCTTGCCTTCTGCCCAAGAAAAAAGCCCAACTACCGGCTAATACCAGGTAGTTTCGATTCTTCTTGCTTATTCGATTTCCTTTACGTTTATAAAATTGGTGCTGCCTGGCTTGTTCATAAAAATACCGCCTGTTATAACCACTCTATCCCCTTCTTCAATATAACCGAGTTTCTTGGAAACAGAAACAGTCTCCTCAATCATTTTATCAACACTGCCAAAAAATTTTGTTTTTGCAGGAATTACACCCCAGGTAATCATAAGCTGCCTTATAACCCATTCGTGGGGACTTGTACCAATTATCATACTTTCAGGCCTGCTTTTAGAAACCTGTCTTGCCGTGCTGCCTGATTGAGTGGATGTTATTATAGCCTTTGCACAAAGCACGCTTGCAATTTCGCAGGCAGCAAAGCTTATTGCTTCTGTTATTGTATGCTGCTTAACAGCGAACTTCTTCTGCATGATTTCCTTGTAATCAAGGGTTTCTTCAGTCTTATTTATTATCCTGACCATAGTTTTAAGTGCTTCGATAGGATAACTTCCGGCAGCAGTTTCCCCCGACAACATTACAGCATCTGAACCATCAAAAATTGCATTCGCAACATCACTTACTTCTGCTCTTGTGGGCCTGGGGTTTCTAATCATCGAATCAAGCATCTGTGTTGCCGTAATTACAGGTTTTCCAACCATATTTGCCTTTTTAATTATCTCTTTCTGTATATTAGGCACATCTTCCTGTGGAACTTCAATTCCCAAATCCCCTCTTGCTATCATAATGGCATCCGCCTGCTTTAAAATGCTGTCAAAATTGGATACCGCCTCGTGCTTTTCAATTTTTGCTATAACCATTATGTGGCTGTTTTTTTCTTTTATAATGGTTTTTATTTTTTTAATGTCCTCAGCATCCCTTACGAAAGATTGTGCAATGAAATCAACACCCGTTTCTATACCAAAATTTAAAAAATCTATATCTTTTTCGGTAACAGAATTTACGCTCACTGACAGGCCCGGTAGATTTATTCCCTTATTGGAGCTTAGCGGTCCTCCCCTTATAACAAGAGCCTCTGCATATCCATCCAATTTGTTAATTTTCTGGATTCTGCATTCGATCAATCCATCGTCAATAAAAATTGTACAGTTTTCCCTTATATCGTCTAAAAATTTATCATAATTTACTTTTACTACCTGGTTTGCTGCTAGGGAATAACTTGATTTTGAGTTACTGCCGCTTTTTTTATTTGCAATTGTAAGAATGTCACGGATTGTTAAAATAATCTGCTGGCCATCCTCAAGCATAATGTCTTTAGTAAGCTTGCCTATTCTGATTTTTGGACCTTGAAGATCAAGTATTATTGCTGTATTTGTTTTGCGTTTTATGGAAATAGCTCTGATAGTTTCAATCTTTTTTTTAGCCTCTTCCTTGCTGCTGTGGGA
>Ga0268276_1003030_pt1 | contig 13513 bp, 16 predicted proteins | sample saktaG_4_FD_190145 | JGI IMG/M metagenome (GOLD analysis project Ga0268276, IMG submission 190145) | Saline water microbial communities from Sakinaw Lake, British Columbia, Canada - sak_2010_1_5_45m | ecosystem: Environmental > Aquatic > Non-marine Saline and Alkaline > Saline ...
GAAGAGACGAGTATTGAGTGCATTGGAACGACAAGAACTTTTAGAACTCAGAAAACGTATGCGTACACATATTGCGCCTTGGGCAATATTGAATGTAAGAAAAAAATTGAATAGGCGACTTTAAAAATATAAATCCCTATAAGATATATCGCCTGTGATGATGTAAATCCCTTCTGAGCACGTGAAGATTTAATCCAACTCTGAGGCATTTTTTGTGTTTGATTGGTGCTGTTATATGTTATCAATTTTTAGAAAATCAACAAAAAGTTTGGCTAATTTGTTAGCAAAGCCATTCATTTTCTTAAAGATAAGTCCAAATATTGTTTCTTTGCTCGGACTTGTGTTTGCTCTTATTGGAGCTTTTTTTGTTGCAAAACAGGATTGGCTTTTCGCTTTCATTTTTTTCATTTTAGCACCAACAATGGATTTAATTGATGGAGCGGTTGCTCGCGCGACAAAAAAGCAAAGCAATTGGGGAAATTATTTTGAAACAATGGTTGACAAGTTAGTTGATTTTGTAATGATTGGTTCTTTTGCCTGTGTTCCTTCTTTAGCAATTGCTAGTGTTCTAGCTTTAGGTTTCTCAATGATTTCAAGTTACGCAAAGCCAAGGGTTGCGCTCATAATAATTACTGATAATAGGGATTGGCCTGCGATAGGAGAACACGCTGACAAATTAGTTATTGTGTTGTTGGGGCTGCTGCTTGCTTACCTTGGATATAATTATTTGAGTGAAATGCTTTACTTAGTCGCAATAATTTCTTGTATTGGAGCGTTTCAGAGAATGTATTACGCAAAAAAATTAATTAAGGAAGCGGAAAAGAAAGGAACTTTATTACCTTATATTAAAAAAAGGAAAGAAAGGTAAAAGTAAGAGAAAAAGTTAATTTATTAAACAACTTTGGATACTTATTAATTAGGTGTTTTTTTGGCTAATTTGTTAGATTCTATTCCAATAGAAAGAAAGATTTCTATGGAAAGAAAGTTCGCTGCTAATAGGCCTTTTGAAAAGGTAGTGCTAGAGGCGGGGGTTTCTACAATTGAAGCTAGGACTTTTTTGACTTTTTTATTAAAAGAACGCAGACTTCCAAAAAATTGTGTTTATGTTCTTGCGGCGAAAAGAGCTGCTTTGGCAAGAAAAAAAGTGGTTGAAAGTAAAAGAAAAGCTCCTGCAAGAAGGACAAGAAGAGCATAACTTTTTAGCTTTTTGTCGTGTATTTTTTGTATTAAAGGAAGTGATTTTGTGGTTGAAGAAGTAATTCCGGTTGAAGCAAAAGTTGAAGATAGGGCTGAGACTAAAATTGAAGATAAGGTTGCAACTAAAGTTGAAAGTAAGGTTGAAACCAAAGTTGAAGAGAAAGTTTTATCTTTTGATGATTGGGTAAAGGTCGAGTTGCGTGTTGGTTTGATTGAGGGTGTTGATGATATTGAAGGAAAAGATAAATTGTACAAGTTGAGTGTTGATTTTGGCGAGCAGGGAAAGAGAACTATTCTTGCTGGATTGAAACCTTATTATTCAAAAGAAGAAATTCAAGGAAAGAAAACAACTTTTGTATTTAATTTAGCTCCAAGAAAAATGGCTGGTTTTGAGAGTCAAGGAATGATTCTTGCGGCAAAAAACAATGAAAACAAATACAAAATTACTTTCATTGATGATTCGGTTCCTCAAGGAACAAAGTTAGAATAAATAAGAAAATCCCCAAAAATTTCTTCTAATTAAGCAATTAAAGCTAAAATTGCGGGCAAAGCAAGTAGTGAGCCAATTGTTGCCCCCAAGTTAACTAGCGCAGCAACTATTAGTATGTGGGTAATATTGTTTTTGTAAAATCCGCCAATTGAAGTAACATTTGATAGTTCTTCAAAGTCTCTAACTAGGGGTGGATTAAATTTTGCTTCAGCGATTGCAGCAAACCATCCTGCAGCTAGTGCTGGGTGGAGAGTTGTTAAGGGCGCAACCACCATTGAAACTAATATTGTGATTGGGTGGGCGCGTGAAATTAATGCGCCAAGTCCTGAAAGTATTGCTGTTGAAGCTATCCAATAAATTAATACTCCTGAAACAGCGTCAAGTCCTTTAGTCCAGAGAGCATATGCAAGCATTAGTGTAAGTATAGCGGGTATTGCGTACGCAGCGTATTTTATTAAATTACTTTTTTTTGGTATCTCGTTAAGTTTTGAAATATCCATTTTTCTGTTTTCCTTAATATATTTCTCTATTCCTTCCAAGTGCCCCGCTCCAACAACAGCAACAATTCTTTTTCCAGGGCTGTGCTTTATCATTTCAGCAATGTAATAATCTCTCTCCTCTACAAGAACTTTTTTTACTGAAGGGAATTGTTTTCCCAAATCCTTCATTAAAGCATTAATTAAATCTTGTTGTTTTAGTTCCTCAATCTTTTTGGCATCAACTTTTTCTCCAAAACCTAAAAAGCCACCCGTTATTGAGCCGCCCATTTTTAATTTTTCAATTAATCCCATTGAATCAAAAGTTCTTTTCAAAGTGATTCTAACATCCCTGTCAAGTAGTTGCACTGGAACATTTTTTTCTTTGGCTTTTTTTACTGCGGCAAGCATTTCTGAGCCGGGTTGAATCCCCATTTGCTGGCCTATTTGTTTTTGCATATTTGCAAGCAAAATGTTCAATAAGAACAAGTAAGTTTTTCCAGTTTTTACAACTTCCATTATGTTGGTTTCTTGCCATTTTTTTCCGGAAAGAAGTTGACCCAATCTTTCTCTATCCAGTTCTACCCCGATAATGTCAGGTTGTTCCTCTTCAATTGTTTTCTCAACTAAATCAATTGATTCTTTAGAAATATGTGCTGTTCCAACAAGAATAATTTTTTTTTCGCCAAGAGAAATTCGTTTTATCATCTAAGTTAGAAAAGATAAAAGTGTTTATAAAAGATAGCTTGTTGTGAGGGAAAAACCTGTGTTTTTCCAAGGATTAGAGTTAATCTCCTTCTTTTATTATCAAGAATATTCCAACCAAAATTAGAATAAGCCAGAAAACATTTTTTACCATGTTTAATTCGTTTGGTAGTGGAGGCAATGCTATTCCTACTCCCATTCCTACAAGAAATAATCCTGCCGATCTTCGCGAGCCCATAGTTTGTTATACGCTCATCAGGTATAAAAGAGTAACGATGCTGTTTTTTACAGGACGCCGATTTGGGGTTGGCTAGAGTTAGGGGTTGTTTTGGGTGAAGAAGATTTGTTTTATTGAAGCGGAAGGAGTTTTACTTCCTTTCAAGGATTTTTTTCCTAACGAGAGGCGCGCAAGACTTTTTTTTGAACAATTAGCTGACTTTTGCGAGAAAAAGAAAATCCTGCTTTATGTTCTTTCCGGTTTTCATGAAAGTGTTGCCCACAAAAAATTTGATGAGAGTTTTTTGAAAGGGAAGTTTGACAAAAAGAACTTTGTGTGTGCCACTGAAAAGTATGTTTTAAACAAAACCGTGGCTGATCAGAAGATTTACCGAGAAAAAATCTCTTCAGATCCTGAATTTAATGATTCATTTTTCAAACAGGTTTTTATTGAAAGTGTTCTTAAAGAAAAAAAGGTTTCTCAAAAAGACGCATTGCTTTTTGGGGATGATGTTTGGGTGGATGGTTATTACACCATGCGTTTTTCAAAAATTGATTTTGCTCTTTTTGAAGAACATCTCGTGGATAGGGGCAACAAAGTCGATAGACTTAACGGTCTTGCTTATTTTTCCCTTGATTTTAATTCAGCAAAGATTTTGATTGAAAAGTTTCCTCAAATTAATACCGCTTCGCTTGACAAATTTGTTTTTGAAACAATGAAAAAAGTCCTTATTGGGGATAGTTTGAATGAATCTATGACTAAAGCAATCAAAAAAAGGATGGAAGATAATAAGCGGGGGTAATTATTTGTTTTTTGGCAAATCAGTAGAATCCAAAGATGTTCGTGGGTTGGTTGTGCCTTTGCTGACTCCGCTAAACGAAGATTTGTCCCTTGATTTTATTTCTTTTAAAACACACGTTTCTTGGTTAATGAATCGCGGAGTAAAAAACTTTTTTATTTTGAGTCCTTTTGGGGAACAAGAATTTCTTTCAAGAGAACAAAAACAGGAATTAATTATTTATGCTAAAGAAGCTCTCCCTAAGAAAATTAATTTAATTGTTGGTTGTTTTGGAGAAACCCCTGATTTAATTACTGAATCAGTTTCTTTTGCTCAACGCTACTCAAAACAATGTGTGGTGAATGTTCCTTTTTCCGCTCTCACTAACGAAATTTCTTTTATTGATTTTTTTGAAGAACTATTCAATCAAACAAAAGCGGATTTTTTTCTCTACAATAACCCTTTTTTGTTTAAGAGAAACATTCCTGTAGTGGGTTTTGATAAAATTGCGGGGTGGGAAAGATTATTGGGGGTAATTGACTATTCAAGAAATATTGATTACTTTAAAATTTTGTCCAAGTACAAACAGGCTTTGTCATTGTTTCAAGAAGCGGACGAATTATTTTTTGATTCAACAGGTTTTTGTGAAGGCTTTGCTCCGCAGTTATCAAATATTTATCCGCGATTTTTTGTTGAGTCAAAAGAAAAAGTTCCGGCGCTGGATTACGTTGGGTTAGTTCATAAGCAATCAGATTTTTCTTCTTTTGTAAGAGATTATTTTCCCTTACATTCAAGAATTCAATCAGCAAAATATTTGCTTGCTCAAAATGGGGTAATGCAGGAATTTTATCACTCTGCTTTAGGGGTTCTTTCTAATCAACAAAAAGAAAAACTCACTTCTCTTCAAAAAGAAAAAGAATTCGCTTAAGGGCAAGGAAAACCTTTTTTAACTTAAAGTTCGTTATTGTTTCGTGTTTTTATGTATTCTATTCGCGCTGTGAAGGCTAGATCGATTTTTGATTCTCGCGGTAATCCTACTGTTGAGTGTGAAGTAAAAACAGCTTTTGGGGTTTTCAAAGCAGCTGTTCCTTCAGGGGCAAGCACTGGAAAAAGAGAAGCAGTTGAATTACGTGATGGCGAAAAAAGATTTGGAGGTTTGGGTGTTAGTAATGCTGTTAGAAATATTAATGAAATTTTGAGTGTTGCTGTTATTGGAAAGGATTGCAGGGAGCAAAAAACAATTGACGAGTTATTGTTGAAAGAAGATGGCACTGTGCAAAAGTCAAAGTTAGGTGCCAATGCTTTGTTGGGTGTTTCACTAGCTGTTGCTCGTGCGGGGGCTGTTGCTAAACGAAAAGAGGTTTGGCAATATGTTTCAGAACTTAGTAAAAGAAATCCTTGCTTGCCCGTTCCTGCGCTAAATATTATTAATGGGGGAAAGCACGCTGGGACAGAAATTGCTTTTCAAGAATACCAAATACTTCCGGTAAAATTTAAAACATTTGAAGAATCTCTTTCTGCAGGGGTAGAGGTTTTTCAGCAGTTGAAAAAGAATTTGCAAAAAAAGTACGGAAAAGCAGCTATTAATGTTGGAGACGAAGGCGGATTCGCTCCCCAGATGAGTAAGGTTGAACAGCCTCTTGATGAGATTTTAAAAGCAATTGAGGGGTGCGGTTATTCCCAAGAAATGTTTATTGGACTAGATGTTGCTGCCTCTTCTTTTGCCCAAGAGGACGGGGTAGGCAAAACCCTTTACTCTGTTGAGGGGCATAAGCTTTCAGGAGAAGCATTGTCCAATGAGTATGAAGCAATAATGAATAATTATCCGATTGTTTCAATTGAGGACCCTTTTGCGGAAGAGGATTATAAGTCATGGGAGGCTTTTTTTGCCAAGTTTAATAAAAAAGTCCAGATTTTGGCTGATGATTTGACTGTTTCTCAGAAAATATTTGTTGAAGAGGCTATAGAAAACAAAAGAGCTACCGCTCTACTCTTGAAAGTCAACCAAGTTGGAACACTAACAGAAGCACTAGAATCAGCTAAAATAGCATTTTCTGCTGATTGGGCCGTTCAAGTTTCTCATCGTTCTGGTGAAACTAATGATTATTTTATAGCTGATCTTGCTGCAGGTCTTGGTTGTGGCCAGATAAAATCAGGGGCGCCATGCAGAGGAGAAAGATTATCAAAGTATAATAGATTGTTAAAAATTGAAGAAGAATTTGGATTAAAGTTTGCAGGAAAAAGCGCTTTTCCTCATTTAAAGTAATAAGAACTCCAAAGTATTACTTTTTTTTAAAAAGAAAAACATTCTTTGAAAACAGCCAAATTTTGTCAAAATAAATTTCCGCTATATAACCGCTTTATTTTAGCTTGAATTGCCAATATAAACGGGTAAAACCACTCGTCAGTTGTCGAACTTTCCCTCGTCAGGAAGCTTTAAATAGGGGTTTTCGTATTGTTAAGTCAAAGGAGGGGAAATAAGATGGCTTCACAAGCAATAGGGAGTTATGCTTTCTTGGTAGGTGTAGCTTTGGCAATCGTTTTAGGGATTGTTGGAGCAGTAATGCCTGACTTGATAGCTGGAATGGCTGGAGTTTTAACTTTGATCCTAGTTATTTTAGGACTAATAGTTGGATTCTTGAATATTCACGCTAAGCATATCTCTGACTTTTTGATAGCTGCTATCGCTATAACAATGGTTGGTGCAACCGCTGGCGGATTAGTAATCCTTGACAGTGTAGTACCTCCACTTGGGACAGTATTAGCTGCAATCGTTCAGGGAATAGTTGCTTTAGCTGCTCCTGCTGCATTAGTAGTAGCATTAAAGCAGATAATGACTTTAGCTAAAGAACAAGTAAACTAAATAGGTTTATTACCCTATGAAAAGCTTGGGGCGGCTTAATTGCCCCACTTCTTTTTTTTGTTAATTTGCAAGGCTTTTTTACTTTTTTGGCTTGCTAGGCTCTACATTTTTTGTTTCTCTGGATTGATTTTTCTATAAGTGCTTTCTTCTAGGTTTATTATTTCTTCTTTTAGTAATTGTGTAGGATTATTTATGAGAAAGCGCTCGCAAAATGTTAAAGAAAAGCACAAAGAGTATCATTATGAAGTTCCTTTTGTGTTTAATGGTTTTTTTGAAGAAAAAGAGCTTTTTGACGAGTTGCTTAAAACAATTTTTGTTCTTTTTGAAGGAAAAGAAATTGATTCATTTAAAGTTGCGGTTTCTTGGCCTATTGATTTAAAGGACGAGGCGGCAAGGTTTCATTTAAAACATTCTCTGCAAGGGGAACTAAATAAAGTAATTGAAGTTAAAGGAAAAAAAAGAATTGAGTTTTATGATCCTCACGCTGTTTTACTTATTAATTTTAACAAAAGAAAGATATTGCTAAGACTTAGTCCGGTTTTTGTTTACGGAAGGTATAGCAAGTTTTCAAGAAAAATTGCCCAAACAGAGTACTTTTGTAACAAATGTTACGGGAGGGGTTGTTGGTATTGTAAAGATACTGGCCATTTTAGTGAAGAGAGTGTTGAACAATTGGTTGGAAATTTTTTTAAAGAAGAATTTAGGGCGAAAGATATTATTTTGCACGGTGCTGGCAGAGAAGACCTTGACGTTTTAATGCTTGGAAAAGGCCGCCCATTTATTATGGAAATTATTTCCCCTGAAAAGCGTTTTGCTGATTTATCTGCTTTAGAAAAAAAGGTTAATTTGGGTTTAGAAGGGGATGTGTCAGTTAATTCATTAAAGTTTTCTTCAAAAAGCGAAGTTGCTCCGCTAAAAGATAATCCTCATGAAAAAATATACAAAGCGCTTGTTCAAACCCAAAATCCAATTGACTCACACAAATTAGGACAATTGGTTTTGGATAAAGAGATGGCTGTTTTGCAAAAAACACCTTCAAGGGTTGAGAAAAGAAGGGCTGTTCTTGAAAGAAAAAAGAATGTAACCTTGCTTGAGGCCGAATTAATTGATTCTTCTCACTTTAATTTAACTTTGAGAACTTCTCATGGGACTTATGTTAAAGAATTTATTTCAGGGGACGGCGAGAAAACCACTCCCAGCGTTTCTTCTTTACTTAGTGTTCCTTGCGCTTGTGTTCAATTAGATGTTTTAGAAATAATTGATTAAATTAGTCGGGGCGTTTTTTTGCTTTAGGGTCCTTCAAATAGCACGCTTACACTTTTTTCTTCATTAATGCATCGCATTGCTTTTCCTAAATACTCCGCCACGCTAATTACCTCTATTTTGTCGCTTTTTTTTCTCATTGGAATAGAATCAGTGATAAATATTTTGTCAATTTGGGATTTATCCATTTTTTCTACAGCATCTCCGCTAAATACCCCGTGTGTTGCGAAAGCAAATACCCTTAATGCCCCTTTTTCTTTCAGCATTTCTGCGGCATTTCTTAGTGTTCCGCCCGTGTCAATAATATCATCAAATATTAATGCATCTTTTCCTTTAACATCTTCTCCGATAATATTGAGTGCTTCGCATTCGTTATGCTCGCATCTAACTTTGTTAATTATTGCAAGTCCGCAGTTCATTTTCATTGATAATTTTGTTGAATTTTTTGCTGCCCCCGCATCGGGAGCAACTACTATGAAATTATTAGAAATTTCTTTTGCTTTCCTTATCATGATGGTTCTTGCGGGCATATTGTCTAAAGGAATATTAAAAAACCCTTGGAGTTGCTCGGAGTGTAAATCTAGTGTAAGTATCCTATTGGCTCCCGCCGCAGTTAATAAGTCAGCGACAAGTTTTGCTGTTATTGGTTCTCTTGGCGCGGCCTTTCTGTCCTGTCTTGCGTAAAAATAATTTGGGATTACCGCAGTTATTCTTCCTGCTGATGATCTTTTTGCCGCGTCAATCATTATTAATAATTCAATTAAATCATCATTTATCGGTTCAACAGCGGTTTGCAAAATAAAAACATCTTTTGCCCGCACATTTTCAAGAAATTGGACATAAGTTTCGCCATTAGCAAATTTTTTTACTAAAACCTGTCCTTTTTCTATGTTCAGTGCTTGCGTTATTTCTTCTCCCAATTTTGGGTTGCTTGAACCGTAAAAAAACTTGAGTTCCATTAAATTAGTTTTCTGTGCAAGTTCTTATAAAATAAGTGCCTTAACACAATCAGACGTTTTTTAATATTCATTTATTTTCATTTGGGATTTGTTAATTCCTTTTATTTTGCTTCTTTCTTTTATCTCAAAGTCATAGCTAAAATATTCGAGATCATATTTTTTAAGTAAATCAAGAGCACTTTTTCTTATGCTTGGGGCGAGCAGAATTCCTCGTGTTTCTACTCCCTTCATTTTTTGGACTTCTTCAGCGTATCTTTTTAATTGGGTAACCGCCCCATAATCAGCTTGTCTTCGTTTTAGTTCAATAACAACAAGTCTTCCTTTAGCATCTTCAGCAATAATATCGCAAATCCCTGTTCTAAAATATTGCTGCTGATTTATTGGTTTTAACCCTGCTTCTAAAAAAGATAAATCATCCATTAACGCATCATTTAATTCTTTTTCCGAGCCCACTAATCGTAAATCATTACTTTCCGGCAAGTCATAGGAATTAATATCAATTATTTCAGTGAATTCCGCAGTTATTGTTTCTTTTGGATTATTTCTTTTTGCTTTAATTATAAGCGTTTTTGTTTTATCATTTAGTTCGCATGATATGCTTGCTTTCATCATATAATTTGTTGGTCTGATCAATCTATTTTCATGTATTGAAATGCTCAAGTCCGCTTTTATTAGAAGCATTCTTTTTCCGCGCGGGAGATTTGAATGTGCTCTTCCATCATAATCAACAGCGCATTCGCCTATAACAATACACATTTCTTTATTTTTTAGTGCTTGGAGAATGCTTTTTTGTGATTCTAATAGTTTCATTTTATTCATCTTCTTTCTTTAAGCATTTGATGTGCACTTTTCAGTAGTGCTGTTCTTAGATTGGGATAGAGATACTGAAATTCTTGGAATTGTTTTTTGCCAAGCTCTTCCTCGGCTGTTTGATAAAGTTGGATTGAAGGGGGGTCGTCCTCGGGGTTTCTTCCAAGTTCTTTTACTACCTTTATTCTGTGTTGTAATTCTTTCCAAGTTGAAACAAAATCACTTGGCCAACCGTATGCTTGCGCTGCGATAGCTTTAATAGTTGTTTCTGTTGCGAGGTCGTCAATTTTTTCTCTAGCTTCTTCTCTCTTGTTAAATCCTTTTCCTATCGCACTAGCTAAAGCATCCGCGGCTTGCAAAACAACATTATGCTTGAGGTATTTTTGTATCCAATTAACATTTCTCTTTGTTATGCCTGCAAGTTTTAAATCAATTTTTTCTCTTCGTCTTCTAGTTATTATTCCTCGAATTGTTTTGCTCCGATAATTTGTTCTTTTTGTTGCAACCATCTTCTTCACCTATAATTCCTCAAATCCTTTTTTTGTTATTTTATAATCTTTCTCAAGTCTTATTCCGAAAGTTTTTTTATAAATTGCTGGTTCTATTGCAAGTATCATTCCTTCTTTTAATTTCCATTTTGACTTTTCCCCTATTCCTGCGGGCGCATCATGAACTTCAAGTCCTATCCCGTGCCCTATTGCGTGGGGTAATTTTCCAATATATTTTGTCGCAGTAATATAAAGTTCTTTTGCAAGTGTTCCTTCTTTTAGAACTTTTTCGATTTCTTTTTGCGCAGCCTCAACTTTTTTTCTTTCTTTTTCAAATTCTGCAAATCTTTTCCCGCTTTTTTCTCCAAACCAAAAAGTGTCACTCAAGTCAGCACAATATCCTTCATATTTTGCCCCCACATCAATTAAGATAGGCATATTCTCTTCAAGTTTTGTGTTTTTTGAATCATGGTGGATGTGTGAGGTGTTGTTTCCAAAAGCAATTATGCAAAATGCTGTTTCGCACCCATTTTTGCTAAATAGCTCTTTTACTTTTTCCTTTAATTGTTTTTCAGTAACTCCTTTTCGCAAATTTGTTTTTACTAATTCAATTGCTTTTTTTGTTTCAGTAACGGCTTTTTTTATCAGTTTTATTTCATCTTTGTTTTTTTGTTCTTTTGCTTCTTCGATTTCTTTCCCAGCGTAAATTAGTTTTTTTCCTTTCAGTATTTTCTTTAATGCCTTTACACTCGCGTAAGAAATAAATGTTTCGTTTATTCCTATCCTTTTTCCAGTTTCTTTTTTTATTATCTTTTCAAAATCTTTTCTTTCATTGAAAGTAACCACTTTTGTGTTTTTGAGTTCTTTTTTTGCTTGCTTGTAATTGAAGGGGTGTGATATAAACAAAGGATTTTTATTTTTGTAAATAATTAAGTATCCTTCAAATTTTTCGCTCGCATTGGTTCCAAGGTATTTGTTTATGTTTGGGTCTTTCCAATTATCATGAAAGTTGCGGAAAAGTACGCAATCAACCTTTTTCCACAAATCCAAATTGTTCTCACCATTATTGTTTTTGCATTTTTTTTCCATCTATTATCATATACCAATACCCATTTTCAACATAGGGTGCTTTGTCAATAGTAAAAGTTTTGCCGAGTCCATAGAATTCTATCGAAATTTTACCTTCGCTAATTGTTGTTTGTAAATTTGAAGCACTGCTGCTTAGTTTAACTGCCCCCTCTTGTGTTATTTCTTCATATGAGCCGTTTCCTTCTTTATTAATTTCAAGAATTATTTGGACTTGTTTTCCGCCAAACATATTCTCTGGTAATTCTGTATAAGTCCATGTTCCGATATAATCAGTTTTATCTTCAGCTATTGGGGTATAGCATCCTGAAAAAAGGAATGCTGTTAATATTAGCATCCCTATCAGAACTATTTTTGCATTTTGTTTCATTTAATCACTTCTTCGCAAAAAATGCTTTGTACGCTTTTACGCCTGCAAGCATATCAATTTTGCTTATTATTTCAAATGGAGAGTGCATAGCAAGTACGGGTATTCCTAAATCAACTATGTCCATATTGTACTTTGCCAATATGTAAGCGATTGTTCCTCCTCCGCCTTGATCAACTTTCCCAAGTTCTCCATACTGCCAGGGTATTTCGTTTTCTTCCATCATTTGTCTAATCCATGAAACATATTCAGCGTTTGCGTCGCTTCCATAATATTTTCCTCCGCTTCCTGAATATTTTGACATAGCTACGCCGTACCCCAATCTGTCAGAGTTCATTGGATCCATTGCATCCATAAATTTTGGGTCAGCTCCTGAAGTTACATCTCCGCTTATTGCTTTTGATCTTTCAAGAACTTCTTTTGCAGTTGTACTTTCTTTTCGCATTTTAATTATTTTGTCCAAAGTGTTTTCAAGGAATGCTGAGTCCATTGAAGTATTTCCTACACTCCCTATTTCTTCTTTGTCAACTAATAAAACCATCGCTGCTTTTGATTTTTTTGAATCAAGTATTGATTTTACCGCCATAAAGGAACAAACTCTGTCATCATGTGCTGGAGCCCCTACTAATCCTGCATCAATTCCAATATCTCTTGACTTTATTGCGGGGTACAATCCGATTTCCGCCGAAACAAAATCAGCTTCTGTTATATTGTACTTATCATTCATCGCTTTCATGAAAGTAGTTTTAATTTTTTCTTTAACTTTTTTGTCATCAATTGGGATACTTCCTCCAATAGCGTCAAGTTCTTCTCCTTTGATAATGTCTTTTGCAAGTTTCTCTTTATCCATTTTTTCTAAGTGGGGAAGCAAATCACTTATAACAAACACCGGTTCGTCTTCGTCTTCTCCGATAGTTATTTCTATTTTTTTCCCTTTCTTGTCAAAAATAACTCCGTGCATTGCTAATGGAACATTTAGCCAATGGAATTTTTTTATTCCTCCATAATAGTGGGTGTTAATTAGCGCAAATGTTTCCGATTCATAAATTGGGTTTAATTTTAAATCAAGTCTTAATGTATCAATGTGGCTTCCGATAATTCTTGTTCCTTCTCTTAGGTCGCCTGCTGAAAGGTCAATTAGCAAAATGTTTTTGCTATGGTTAGTTGCATATATTTTTTTTGTGGAAGAGGTTGCTTCTTTTAGTGAGATATATCCGTTTCTTTTTACCATTGATTCTACCGCTGTAACAATTTCTCTTTCCGTTTTGTTATTATCAACAAATTTCTTGTATTCTTTTGCTAAATCAAATGCTTCTTTCTTTTCTTTTCCTAGGGTTTCCCAAGCACTTTTTTTGTCAACAAATAGTTCTTTTTCTAACTTGCTTTTTTCGTTATTTTCCTCTTTTTTTACCAATTTAGCCATGCAACCACCTCTTAGATTTAGAAAAAAAGCCCTTAAAAATGGTTGCGGGTTGTGATTTTTGCAAATTAAGCTCTCTGCGGAGTTATTTTCTTGGCTTATGGAATTCGATTACGCTGTCAACAATATCTTCTTGTGCTTCTACTAAAGGATAAGTTATTTCCATGGCTTTGCTGTAAGAATCTTGCCACAATCCATCACGCTGTTTTTCTGTCAATGCTTCTACTTGTGTTCTTAATATTATGTCAGCATATAGTGACGCTGCAACAGCAATATCAAGCGCTTTGAGTCTTGGGCTTATTCTTCTTCTAAGAATACGTTGTACCTCGGATTGAATATTTTCGTCAGGATCAACTTTTGCCCCAACAAGTTTTTCAACTCTTTTACTAAATTC
>Ga0268276_1003032_pt1 | contig 13508 bp, 10 predicted proteins | sample saktaG_4_FD_190145 | JGI IMG/M metagenome (GOLD analysis project Ga0268276, IMG submission 190145) | Saline water microbial communities from Sakinaw Lake, British Columbia, Canada - sak_2010_1_5_45m | ecosystem: Environmental > Aquatic > Non-marine Saline and Alkaline > Saline ...
GAAAATATTTTGCTCTCTCTCTTGATAAAGCAACATTTCCATTTTTTTCATCAACATTAGTAACGTATAAATAAACTTCATCACCAATCTCTAAAGTGTGGGTTATGGTTTCTTCTTTTTCGGAAAAAAGTGATTTTTCATTTTTAGGAAGATGCCCCTCCATTTTATATTGTATATCAACCAGATATCCGTCTTCATCAACTTTCATTATCTGGCCTTTAATTATATCTCCTCTTTTTATTTTTTTAAATTTTTCTAAAGATTGGTTGATCATTTCATTCATTTCTTCTTTAGAACTTTTTTCTGTTTCTTCTACTTCGTTTTTTTCTTTTAACTCCATAGTCTTACATCCTTCCTTTTCTTGTATATCGTTTTTAGCGTAGAGCGTACAGCGTTTAGCGTATAGGATAAATCATTCTGTACAGCATACTACCAACTTCTTTTATAAGATTTTCAATAATTTCATTTTTATTCATATAATTCAAATCAAGAGATAATAAATATTGAGTCTCTAATTCCAACAATGAAGCATAAGCTATAGATAAAAATTGTTGATATTCTGCTTTATGTTTTCTTCCATATCCCTCAGCTATATTCGAAGGTAAAGAAATTGCTGCTCTTCTTATCTGTTGAGTCAAGCCATAGGTTTCATGTCTTGGGAAATTTTTTGTAATTTTATATGCTTCTAAAACCAATCTATAGGCCTTTTGCCAAACTATAAGGTCTTTAAAACTTTTTGTTTTCAATATCCATTCCCTGTTAACTTTTATTAATTCTGTATATGATTAAAATGTTCGTATAGACTCTACGCTCTACGCTATACGCTAATTATTGTTCTTTTCTCTGTTATTATCTTATGTACCGGGATATCATTTTTATCATTGGGTATTTTTTTTACTATCTGCATTTCAAAGGCTAAAGCGACAATTTTAGCAGAAGAGCGAACTTTTCTTAAAAAATTATCGTAATATCCGAAACCCCTGCCAATTCTATTTCCGCTTAAATCAAAAACGACTCCGGGTATTATTATTAAATCTATATCTTCCGGGGGAAACAATCTATAATATTCTCTCTTCGGTTCCAAAATCCCCTTTTTGCCTTTTTCTAATTCATTATCAAAATCGTATATTTTCGAAGGAGCTAAATTAATGCATTCTGTTAGGATAATGGGAACAAAAATATTTTCACCCATTTTTATAGATGTTTTAATCATTTCTTCGGTCTGCACTTCACTTCTGGTAGCAACATAAAACATAATATTTTGGGAATTTCTATACTCTACGGTCTCAGCCAAGCGTAAAAATACTTGTTGACTTTTATTTTTTACCTCTTCAGAAGACAGGGAAAGCCTTTTTTTTAATATATTCCTTCGTATTTCTTCTTTGTTCATAATTTTTATTATAATATAGTTATTTATTATTTTTGTCAAAATTATATCTCGTATTTCGTATGTCGTATATAGTATATCGTATTTAGTATCGTGTGAAAAAATATAGTTTTCGGTTATCAATATATATCTAAAAATATAAGGCAAAAAGCGAAAAACCATAATTTTTTTTGTAAATTATAAAACCCCGCTATGTCGTGTGCGTTAGGTTTTGTACCTGTTCCCAAACAGGTGGGTATCTACCTAAATGCTTTATGTTTCCGCGTCAACCAAGGTAGTCAACGTTAGATATTTGCCTTTCCTCCAATGGAGGGAGACTTACCTTAGGCCTACATTATGCATTTAGAGCTCGATCCCTCTTTATATAGTGTTGGTTCAAAACTTAATCAGTCAGCACGAGCACAGCAGGGTAATTATTTATTTCTTCTCGAACTTATAATATCATAATTTATAATATCTTTCAATATCAAGCTCGTATCTCGTGAATCGTATCTCGTATTTAGTTAGATAGTTAGTTGGTTACCTAGTTAACTGGTTAAGAAAATTGAATTCAGAAGACAGAAAAGAGAATTCAAAATTCATATCTCGTAAATTATTAAATAGAGGACAATCTTATTACTCATTACTTATCACTCATTATTGTATTTTATACGCGATACTATATTTCTATACGCTCTACGCTAACCGCTATCCGCTATCCTCGCGACAAATCTAATTTTATATGAAGTTCCTTTAATTGTTTTTGATCTACTTCAGATGGAGCATCGGTTAACAGACAAGTGGCCTTCTGAGTCTTGGGAAAGGCAATTACTTCTCTGATTGAGGAAGCACCGGCTAAAAGCATAACCATCCTATCCAAACCAAAGGCAATTCCTCCATGTGGTGGTGCTCCATATTTTAAGGCTTGCAGTAAGAATCCAAATTTTTGTTCAGCCCTTTTATCGTCTATTCCTAGTAATCTAAAAATTATTTTTTGTAGGTGGTTATTGTGTATTCTGATACTTCCTCCACCAATTTCGTTCCCATTAAGTACTAAATCATAGGCTTTTGAACGTACTTTTAAAGGATTAGTACCTAATAATTCTATATCTTCGTCAATAGGTGCTGTGAAAGGATGATGAATAGATTCATACCTTTTTTCTTCCGGGTTATATTCCAATAAAGGGAAATTCGTAACCCAAAGAAAATTATATTCTTTTTTTTCATGATCAATTAGGTGTAAATCGTTGGCTAATTTTAATCTTAAATTTCCTAATGCTTCATATACTACTTTCGCTTGGTCAGCAACAATTAAGATAAGATCACCCGGATTCGCATTAGTTTTAAGTTTTATTTTTTCTATCTCTTCGGGAGAAAGAAACTTGGCTATGGAAGATTGAAAATCTTTTCCTTCCTTAATTTTTATATAAGATAGGCCTTTTGCACCAAAGGAAGTAATAAATAATTGTAAATCATCGAGTTTTTTTCGGGAAAATTCCTTATCACTTTCAACTTTAATAGCACATATTTCCCCTTTATTTTGAATCACTTCTCCGAATACTTTAAAGGAACTTTTTTGAAATATTTCAGTTAAATTTATTATCTCCATTCCAAATCTTAAGTCCGGTTTATCTGCTCCATATCTGGAAATTGCTTCTTGGTAATCCATTTTTCTAAAAGGAATTTTTATTTTGATATTAAACAATTCGTTAAATAAATAAGCAAACATTTCCTCTACTAAATTAAATATATCATCTCTATCAACAAAAGACATTTCCATATCAAGCTGGGTAAACTCAGGTGCCCGGTCAGCTCTCAAATCTTCGTCTCGAAAACACCTTACTATTTGGTAATATTTTTCAAATCCTGCAACCATCAATAATTGTTTAAATAATTGAGGAGATTGGGGCAGAGCATAAAATTTACCCGGATTTACCCTACTAGGAACTATATAATCTCTAGCGCCTTCCGGTGTGCTCTTGGTTAAAAAAGGTGTTTCTATATCTAAAAAATTTTTACTATTTAAGTAATTTCTAATTTCCATACAGATCTGGTGTCTTAATCGCATATTTTTTTGCATCTTTGACTGCCTTAAATCCAGATATCTATATTTTAATCTTAAATTATCATTTATCTCTATCTTGTCATCTATATTAAAGGGCAAGGTATCGGAAACGTTCAATATTTTTACCTGTTTTGCTTTAATTTCAATCTCTCCAGTTGGTATATTAGAATTTTTAGAGCCAACTAGGCGCGAAACAACTTTCCCTTTAATGGCAATCACATATTCGTTTTTAATAATATGGGCTTTTTTATGTGCTTCAGTAGAATCTTTTGGGTCAAACACAATTTGTGATATTCCTTCACGGTCTCTCAAATCAATAAAGATCAAACCACCATGATCTCTTCTACTCTGAGCCCAGCCCATTAAGATTACTTCTTTTCCTATATCATTTTCCCTAAGCTCTCCGCAGGAATTAGTCTTCTTCCAAGAGCCCATAGGCTCTATAAATTCTTTTGATTTTTTCATTTTAGTCTATGCTCCTTTATTCGTATTGCGTATCGCGTATTTCTTTTAGGGATAAATTTTATTTAGCATTCTCGGGAAAGGAATGGTTTCGCGAATATGGCTTAAACCACATATCCAGGCGACAGTTCTTTCTATTCCTAAACCAAATCCAGAATGAGGGACTGACCCATATTTTCTTAAATCTAAATACCACTCATACTTTTCTCTGGGTAATTTATGCTCTTTAAGCCTTTTTTCTAATAATTCATAATCATCAATTCTTTGTCCGCCCCCGATAATTTCTCCATACCCTTCCGGGGCTAAAAGATCAGCGCCCAAAACGACATCTTCTCTTTTTGGGTCAGGCTTCATATAAAAAGCCTTGCATTTTACAGGATACCTATGAACAAACACAGGTCTATCATATCTTTTTGATAAAATTGTTTCATCTTCCCCACCGAAATCATCTCCCCATTCAACTTTTACATCATTACTCTTTAAAATATCTATCGCTTCATCATATGAAATCCTGGGAAAAGGTGTTTTTATAAGTTCTAATTTGGATACATCTCTTTCTAACAATTTCAATTCATTTTCTTTCTTTTCCAACACTTGTTTTACAATGTAAGCTATCATATTCTCCTGTATTTCGTTGTTTTCCTCAAAATCCACATAGGCAGCTTCCGGTTCAACCATCCAAAATTCCATTAGGTGTCTTCTGGTTTTAGACTTTTCAGCTCGAAAAGTTGGCCCAAAAGAGTATACTTTTCCAAAAGCCGCGGCATTTGCCTCATTGTAAAGCTGTCCACTTTGTGTAAGATATGCCTTATCGTCAAAATATTCAGTCTCAAATAAAGTAGTAGTCCCTTCACAAGCTGCAGGAGTAAGTATCGGTGTATCCATCAAGATAAAACCGTTCATATCTAAAAAATCCCGAATAGATTTGATTATTTCCGCTCTTATTCTTAAAATAGCATTTTGCCGAGGTGACCTTAACCATAGATGGCGATAATCCATTAGATATCCTACGCCATGTTCTTTTAAAGAAATCGGGTAATTATCTTCAGCGGTATTAACCACCTCAATATTTTTTACCAAAACTTCATATCCCAAAGGAACTCTCTTTTCTTCTTTAACTAACCCAGATATTTTAATCGATGATTCGTAATTAATGTTGTCCGCTTCATCAAAAATATTTTCATCCATTTCATTTTTGATGAGAGTACCCTGAATAAAACCTGTTCCGTCTCTTATGATTAAAAATTTTATTTTTCCACTTGAACGTCTATTATAAAGCCATCCTCTAATTTCTACTTCTTTTCCTTCATAATTTTTAATATCGTTTATTCTAATAATTTCCATATATACTACCTCCTTAGATTGTCAGGGGGACGGTTCTACTGACAATATTTTCTCACTATTTTAATATTCTAGTAAAATATTGTCAGTAGAACCGTCCCCCTGACAATCGTCTCCCTGACAAACCCAATTCATTGATTATATTGTCTATTTTTACTTCTTTTTGTTCTTTGGTTTTCATATTGCGTAGGATCACCATATTTTTAGATAATTCTTCTTCACCAACTATTACGGTATATCTTGCTCCTATTTTATTGGCTATCCTCATTTGTGATTTTAAACTTCCTCCGGAATAATCCATATCGGCAGATAAGCCAGTATTCCTAATTTTTTGTAATAACCTAAATGCTCTCTCTTGGGTCTTTTCATTAACCGTAGCAACAAATATAACTAATTCCTCTTTTAGGGGCCACTCTATATTTTGTTGATCCATAGCGATAATCATTCTCTCTATCCCTGCGGCAAATCCTACTGCTGGAGTAGGTTTTCCTCCCAATTCTTCAACTAGGTCATCATATCTTCCGCCTCCGCCTATAGCATTTTGAGCACCTAATTCTCCCGAAATTATTTCAAAAGCGGTTTTGGTATAATAATCTAATCCCCTTACCAATCGAGGGTCTTCATGAAATATAATTTTTTGGTCATTAAGATATGATTTAACTTCTGCGAAATGCAATTCACATTCCTGACAAAGATTTTCAGTAATCAACGGAGCTTCTTCTATGATTTTTTTGCAGCTATCTTTTTTACAATCTAAAACTCTTAAAGGATTTTTAATGTATCTCTCTTTACATTCTGCGCATAGAAAATCTTTTTTATTCTTTAGATATTTTTTTAATTTTTGGATATATTTAGTTCTGCATTTTTTACAACCCACGCTATTGATTGCAGTTTCAATATTTTTTAATCCCAGTTTTTTATAAACCTCTAAAATGGTAATTATAACTTCAGCATCTGCAGCGGAAGATTTAGTTCCAATAATTTCGATTCCAAATTGATTAAACTGTCGGAATCTTCCCGCTTGTGGTTTTTCGCATCTAAACATTGGACCAAGATAAAATAATTTGACTACTTTAGAAATTCTATCCATCCTATTTTCTAAATAAGCTCTAACTACCGGTGCAGTTCCTTCGGGCCGTAATGTGAGACTTCTCCCTTTTCTATCGGGAAAAGTAAACATTTCTTTAGTTACTATATCGGTAGACTCGCCTATCCCCCGGACAAAAAGGTCAGTATACTCAAAGAACGGCGTTCTTATTTCTTTATATCCGTATTTATTTAGTATCTCTTTTATTATTCCTTCGATATAATACCATTTTGAAATATTCTCAGGTAAAACATCTTGTGTCCCTTTGGGAACCTTAATATACAATATTTTCCTCTCCTTTTCTTTAATAATTATAGTGCTGTTCCATAAATGCTTTTTTATCGATCGCTTTCTTGAGGGCATCTTCCTGGCTAATTTTTCCCTCTATAAGCAAATCTTTTAATGATTGATCTAAACTTTGCATTCCATCTTTCTTGCTAATCTGAATAGTTGAAGAAATTTGATAAGCTTTCCCTTCTCTAATTAGATTCCTAATTGCCGGGTTAGCAACCATTATTTCCACGGCTGGGATTCTGCCTTTTTCATCTAAAACAGGCAATAAAGTTTGAGCAACAATCCCTAAAAGGGAACCGGCAAGCTGCATTCTAACTTGATTTTGCTGATGAGGAGGGAATACATCTATTATCCTTTCTATTGTTTCTGATGCACTGATAGTGTGAAGGGTAGAGAATACCAGGTGTCCTGTTTCAGCAGCTGTTAATGCCATAGAAATAGTTTCCAGGTCTCTCATTTCTCCTACCAATATTACATCCGGATCTTCCCTTAAAGCATTGCGTAAAGCTGAAGCAAACGATGGAGTATGAGCACCTACCTCTCTTTGAGAAATAAGGCATTTTTGATGATAATGAATAAATTCTATAGGATCTTCGATAGTAATTATATTATCAGTCCGATTTTTATTTATAATATCAATCATAGCTGCTAAAGTTGTTGACTTACCACTCCCGGTTGGCCCAGTAACCAATACTAATCCTCTATCTTGTACTGTAAATTCTGAAATTATTGAGGGTAATCCCAATTCAGAAAGAGTTCTAATCTTTTCTGGAATTAAACGAAAAGCTGCGCCCTCACCAAGCCTATGCTTAAAAACATTTACTCTAAATCGAGATACGTTAATTAATTCGTAAGATAAATCCAATTCGCCCAAACTTTTAAAGTTATTTTTTTGCTTTTCACTAAGAATGCTATCTATCATTTCATGAGCAATCTCCGGAGTTAATTCGGGTAGATCTAATCTTTTTAATTTCCCATTTATGCGAAGTACCGGAGGAATTCCTACATTAAGGTGTAAATCGGAAGCCTCTTTATCTTTAGCTTCAATTAACAATTCTTTAATTTGCATATCTAATCTCCCTTTTTTTAATTAATATTAACTAAACTACATCTAACAAAATTATAAATTATCTTTCTGATGAAATATTCTATTTATTGTATCATCGATATTTTTAAAAGATATCAGGATATATTTTAGTATTTTTTTTGATAATCTCCTTGATTACTTCGATAGCTTCTTCTTCTGTGGGGTCAGCCATGCGTTTTTTCTCTTATTTTGTTGATGAATCTATGAAACAAATTTTAAATGGATTGATTTCGCTCTAATTGCCAATATTATTAAAAAATCCCTGATAATACTTCTATTAAGTATCATCAGGGACGAGAATTGCTCGCGGTGCCACCCTGTTTGAATGGTAATTAACCCATTCCGCTTAACAGCCAATTAACGTGGGCTATCCGATTAAGTTTACTATAATTTTTCAACTTAATTTAATCTTTAGGGGTCTTTCAATCACCTTCTCTATAAGCTTTTCAAAAAGGTAATTTACTCTCCTATTTTCTATTTTTGAAAAATATTATATTTTAAAATTTAAATAATTTTATATAATTTTAATTAAAAAGTCAAATCCGTAAAAAGAAAGTATCAAGTATAGAGTATCGAGTATCGCGTATAAACTAGCGTATAGCGTTTAGCGTAGAGCGTATACATTTTTTGGTTAAATAGTTATTTGGTCACCTGGTTAAGAAAATAAAAGTCAGAAGCCAAATTTGTATATAGTAAAGAAAAAGAAAATCAGGAACCAGAACAATATCGTATCTCGTTCTTTATCGTACAGTGCACAGAATAACAAAATCGTAAAGTTTATGCTAACCTCAATGTCTTCCTCGGGTTTCCATAAATACTTTTTTATCTATTGCTCTTTTTATAGCTTCGTCTCGACTGATTTTACCTTCTATCAGTAATTCTTTTAAAGATTGGTCTAAACTTATCATGCCATCTTTCCTGCCCATTTGAATGGTTGCAGGCATTTGATGAACTTTTTCTTCCCTTATAATATTTCTAATTGCTGGGGTAGCAATCATCAATTCAATAGCCGGAACTCTTGCTTCTTCGTCAATAGTGGGTATTAAGGTTTGCGCAACAATTCCTAAAAGAGATTCGGCAACTTGCATTCTAATTTGATTCTGTTGATGCGGGGGAAATACATTTATTATTCTTTCTACGGTTTCAGCTGCGCTATTAGTATGAAGAGTAGAAAATACTAAATGTCCGGTTTCTGCGGCAGTTACCGCCATAGAGATGGTTTCCAGATCTCTCATTTCTCCAACTAATATTACATCAGGGTCTTCTCTTAAGGCACTTCGTAAAGCGAAGGCAAAAGAATCTGTATGAATTCCTACTTCTCTCTGGTCTATAATGCAATTTTTATGAGTATGGATGAATTCAATCGGGTCTTCAATAGTTATAATATGTTCATATCTTTCTTTGTTTATAATATCAATCAAAGAAGCTAAGGTGGTTGTTTTTCCACTTCCTGTTGGTCCGGTAACCAATACAAAACCCTTTGATTTTTTAGTAAAAATAGATAATTCTTTCGGTAAACCTAATTGCGCAATAGTTTTTATTTTTTCTGGTATCAGCCTAAAGGCAGCTGCCTCACCTAATCGAGTTTTAAATATATTAGTTCTAAATCTTGTCATATCTTCCAATTCAAAAGAAAAATCTAATTCATGAATTTTTTCATATTTTTCTTTTTGCTCATCATTAATTATGCTATAAATCATTTCATGAATATCTGACAATTTTATCTCGGGTAAATCTAATTTTCTTAATTTACCATTTAAACGTAGAACCGGGGGAATTCCAACGGTGATATGCAAATCCGAAGCATCGCTTTCTTTGGTGATAGCCAATAGTTCTCTTATATCCATATTGCAAAATTTTTCCTTTCTTAGATTGTTTAAAATAAAAAAGATTAACTTAAATTTGTTTTTTATTTTATCAGAGATAACCGTAACATGCAAAGGAAAAGTACCAATTAGCCAATCTACCTATTCACCAATGAACCGATTTACCAATTGACCGATTTGCCGATTCATCAACTATTCAAAGACATAGACAGGCGAGCCTGCCCTCGTGAAAACGGGGGACGCCTGTCCTACGAAGGACAGACACAGGGTTTTACCCTTATATTTTTGTGCTCCCTCCTTCCTACTAAACGCTATACGCTGAACGCTCCACGCTATTTTAGTCCTGCCTGTTCTTTTAGTATCTCCGCTTTATCGGTCTTTTCCCAGGTAAAATCTTCATCTTCTCTCCCAAAGTGTCCATAGGAAGCAGTCTTTCTAAAAATTGGCCTTCTAAGATCCAAATGCCTTATTATCGCTTCCGGACGTAAATCAAAATTCTTTTTGATTAGTTCTAATATTTTCGGTTGGGGAACTTTTTCTGTTCCAAAAGTATCTACCATAATAGATACGGGATGAGCCACTCCTATAGCATAAGCAATTTGTATTTCACATTTATCAGCCAAGCCGGCAGCTACAATATTTTTAGCAATATACCTTGCCATATAACTACCTGACCTGTCCACTTTTGTTGGGTCTTTTCCGGAGAAACATCCCCCTCCATGACTTCCAAATCCTCCGTAAGTATCTACAATTATCTTTCTACCGGTTAGACCGGTATCTGCCTGAGGTCCGCCTATAGCAAATCTTCCGGTAGCATTGATAAAATATTTAGTATTTTCGTCAAGATATTTTTGAGGTATAACATAATTAATAACTTTTTCTTTAATATCTTTTTTTACAGTTTCATAAGGAATATCAGGGTGATGTTGGGCAGCAATTACTATCGCTTCTACTCTTGTTGGGTCTCCATTCTCATATTCAACTGTAACCTGAGATTTCCCATCAGGTCTAAGGTAAGGAATTAACTTCTTTTTTCTTGCTTCTGCCAGTCGGTAAGTTAATTTGTGAGCCAATATTATAGGAAGGGGCATCAATTCGGGAGTTTCTCTGCAGGCATAACCGAACATCATTCCTTGATCACCTGCCCCGGTAGTTTCCATGTTGTTTTTTTCTTTTTCCGTTTCTTTTACTTCCAGTGATTTACTCACTCCTCGATCTATATCCTTGGACTGTTCATCAATAGAGGTTAATACTGCACAAGTATCACTATCAAATCCATATTTAGCTCTGGTATAACCTATTTCCCGGATGGTTTGACGTACTATTTTAGGAATATCAACATAGCAAGAAGTAGTAATCTGCCCGGCGACTATAACCATTCCTGTGGCTACCAAAGTCTCTACTGCCACTCTTCCATAAGGATCTTCTTTATAAATGGCATCCAGAATAGCATCAGATATTTGGTCAGCCATTTTATCCGGATGTCCTTCGGTAACTGACTCGGAAGTAAGTAAATATTTGTTCTTCAAATCTAACATCTCCTTTGTTTTTTTAATTATAAATATTTCTTATAGTTTTCATTATCAATCATTCTTTTAATTATCTTCTTTAAGTCACCTTCTCGTTTTTTAGGATAAATCAGTTTTATATCTCCACTTGATATTATAACTAAATCAGATAAACCAATAGTAACTATTAAACCTTCATCATTTACAACAACACATCTCTTGGTATCTATTCCCTCATGCCCGCCTTTAATTACATTGCCCTCTTTATCCTGAGGAAAAATTCTTTCCATCGAAGTCCAGGAACCAATATCATCCCAACTAAAATCTCCTTTTACCACCAATCTATTAAAAACTTTTTCCATAATAGCATAATCTATAGATATTTTTTCTAATGCATAAAACACTTCTTTTACAACTTCTTTTTTGTCCAATGTGCCTAAACTATTTTTTATTCTCATCAGGCCATTGTAAAGTTTTGGGGTCTCTTTTTTTATAGCATTCAAAATATCTCTGCAAGTCCAAACAAATATACCACTATTCCAAAGATAGTTTCCTTCACTTATAAATTTTTTTGCAGTTTCTAAATCTGGCTTTTCTGTAAAATTCTTCACCACACAAGCAGTAATGTTATCGGTCTTTTCTACTTCCTCACCTACACAAATATAGCCATATCCGATTTCCGGCCTCGATGGTTTAATGCCTATGGTGATTAAGTTACCTGTTTCACGAGCAAGTTTACAAGATTCTTTAATGGCGTTTAAAAATTTTTCTCTATCTTTTATTATATGATCTATAGGAAGTGAAATCATAGTGGTGTCAGGATCCTTATATCTGTGTTCAATAACTACTGCAGCCAAACCGATGCAGGCTGCAGTATCTCTACCAACCGGTTCAAGGATATAATTTAAATAATCTATTTCCGGAAGAGCATCTTTTATGCTATCAAAGAGATCTTCTGTGGTAGAGACGAACACATCTGATAAATCAATTAGCGGTGACACACGATTAATTGTTTCTCTAATCATGCTATTTCCACCAGTGATAGATAACAGCTGTTTAGGCGTATCAAAACGACTATGCGGCCAAAATCTTTGCCCCCGGCCACCAGCCATCAGTACTGCGACATTTTTCATAAAAATTATCTCCTCATTTTGTCGTATTGCGTATTGCGTATTGCGTTAAGAAAAGAAGCTAGAGTGAAATCGTATCTCGTAAGGAAAGCAGCATTCAGAATTCAGAATAATATAAAGTAACTTAATACAAAATATAGACTCATGGTATAAGATAATTCTGAATACTGGATTCTGGCTACTGAATTCCTATTTTTCCTTTTCATTATATATTCATTTCTATAATTTATCAAAAAAAATTAATTTAGGTTTATTTGCTAATTATCAAAGGATACAGTCTTTTATATAAAATTAAAGTTATGAAACCACTGATAATCCCTTTTAAAAGATTAAAGGGAATAATAGCTGGAATTAACATTTTAACTACGATATCCCTATTAACCCCTAAATAAAAAGGGGTGATTATCAAATTAGCTGGAACCATTATTAAGGTCATTGCTAATGTCCCCAGGATTAATCCTAAAATTGCTCCCTTCTTGTTATGGTGCAAGAAATAGATTTGAGATGATACAAATACAAAAGTTCCCGTTGCTAAAAAATTCATCAAAGCGCCATAGGGACCACCTTGTCCGGTAATAAGAGCAAAAAGTATAGCAGTTATCAGAGACATCAAAACACCAATTTTCGGACCTAATTTAAAAGACCCAATCAGGAGAAATACACTCCCCGGATCGTACAATAAAAATGGCGCTTGGGGTAAAATAGGAAAATGAATAAAATACCCTGCTACTATCGATAAGGCAACTAATAATCCAATACTTGTAATTTTTTTACTTTTCATATAGATTCTCCTTCTTTATTTTTTTATTTTGCTCGTTAATTAATTAGTAACAAAAATGATTTTTGTTACCATATAATTTTAAAATATTTCTTAAAATAAAATATCCCCGAAAAAAATTAATTTCTCGGGGATAACCTTTGTTTAAAATAAATTACTTCTTCTCCCTTCCAGACTTTACTGTCGGCTCTGGCTTCTCACCAGATCTACCTGGTACTCACAATAGTAAATACCGAGCTCGTGGGCTTATTACCTCCTCTTGTACTCTCTATTATTAAGGAGAAGAATAATTTTACCACCGGTCGGGAATTGGTTATCTTTTAGTTTAACCTCACCCTGCCCCGAAAAAGTTTAATCTTCAATATTCTATTTTAAGAAATTATATCACTTTTTTCTACTGTGTACAATAAGCAAAATAGCTAATTGACCAATTTGCCAATTGTCGAGTAGATGAGCTTCTCTAAACTTTAGGAACAAGTTTGTATTCCCTGTTTGCTTCCCGTTTCCTAAATGGAAGTGTCACAATATCTGTTCCCTGGCAAATTGAAAGCTCACCCCTCACAG
>Ga0268276_1003034_pt1 | contig 13503 bp, 13 predicted proteins | sample saktaG_4_FD_190145 | JGI IMG/M metagenome (GOLD analysis project Ga0268276, IMG submission 190145) | Saline water microbial communities from Sakinaw Lake, British Columbia, Canada - sak_2010_1_5_45m | ecosystem: Environmental > Aquatic > Non-marine Saline and Alkaline > Saline ...
CGGCGTCGCGCGGAATACCGCTTGCCGCCGCACTCCAGAAATCCTGCGCCACGCGCCAAGCTGGAGAGAAAGCCCTGAGCCAGAATCTGAAAAACATAAGAATTTAGATGCGTTTGCCCTGGGGCACCTCGTGTTTAGATTGACTCTCAAACCGGGATGTGCGACCATTATGCGATGCGGACCCGATACGGATCGGCGGGCGGGTTTCAAAAAAAGGAATCATGATGAGTGTCAAAAGTCGTGTAGCAGTGTGGGTCGTGCTCGGTGTGGTTTTTGTTGTCGGCGCCCGGCTGTGGCAGATGAAGATGAACCGGATTGCCCCGACGCCACCTGGAACGGGCGACGCGTGTTGTCCGCCTGACGCGCGTGTTAAACCGACGCCGACCGGCGGTGAAAAAACCGGAAATCCGACTCCCTCCCGCCAGGACGAGCCGGAGTTGACAGGAGGAACCGGAAGCGTTGCGCAGGTTACGAGCGGGCGGCCGATCATCGTTCTGGATGCAGTGGAAGCGGAGGCCGAACGGGTCATCGCGCCGTTTCAGGAAGATCTCGACTCGGGCGACTTGAAGGTGGTCGCCGAGGCGGCGCGGAAGCTCATGGATCACCCGAACGCGAAAGTCAGACTGCAGGCGGTCGAGTCGCTGGCGTGGGCGGAGTCGGATGGGTTCCCGTATCTGAGCAAGCTGTTGCTGGACAAGGACACCGATGTCGCGCTCGCCGCATTGGAGGCGTGGGCGTTGCAGATGCAGAACCTGGAGTCTACCGAGACGAAGGCGGCGCTGCTGGCCGAGGTGGGGCCGCGGGCGATGGGGATGGGAGCCGATGCGTTCCAGAATGTCCTCGATGCCATGTTTGACATGCCCGATGCGGCCGCGTTGAAGCTGCTCCAGGGTTTTGCGGCACAAGCGGAAGATCCTGAAATCCTGGGAAAAATAACCGAAATCGTTAATTTCCGCGCCATGCCCGATGACGAGGTCGAGACCCGTGACGACATTCCCCAGGCGATCCGGTTGTTTCTGAAACGCGAGGCCGAAGAAGCGGCAGCGGAAGCCGCCGGTGATCCAAAAGGAGCGGTGAGCGGTGAGCAGTGAGCAGTGAACAGTGAACAGTGAACAGTGAATAGCACACGGACACGATCTTCCTGTAGCACGGAAGGCCGTCCGGAATGTGGAGACCACACGTATGAAGAAAACGCCTGGAACGAGTCCGAAGCAGCACACAGCGACCCCAGCGTCCGGCCGGGTCGCAACCAAACCCCGCGTGCGGATTACCGACACGACGTTGCGCGACGCGCACCAGTCGTTGTGGGCGACACGGATGCGTACCGACGACATCCTGCGCATCGCCGATGCGGTTGACAACGCCGGCTATTACTCGCTGGAATGCTGGGGTGGCGCGACGTTCGACGTCTGCCTTCGCTTCCTCCGCGAAAACCCGTGGGAGCGGCTGCGCCAGATCAAGGCGGTCTGCAAGAAGACGCCGCTGCAAATGCTGCTCCGCGGCCAGAACATCCTCGGCTACCGAAACTATGCCGACGATGTGCTCGACCGTTTTGTGGCCCTTGCCTGCATCCACGGCATGGACATCTTCCGCATCTTTGACGCGCTGAACGACGCGCGCAATCTGGAGCATGCGATCGCCGCAGTCAAGAAAAACGGCGGACATGCCCAGGGGACGATCTGTTACACCGTCAGTCCGGTTCACACCGTCGCCAACTACGTCGCCATCGCCAAGACCCAGCAGTCGATGGGGATTGATTCGCTCTGCATCAAGGACATGGCCGGCATTCTCTCTCCCGCCGCCGCGACGGAACTGATCGGCGCGCTGGTCAAGGAAACCGGCCTGCCGATCCAGGTGCATGCGCATATGACCAGCGGCATGGCCGTGGCGACCTATTACGAGGCGGTTCGCGCCGGCGCCGGCGCGGTTGACTGCTGTGTGGCCACCATGTCGGGCTTCTCGTCGCAGCCGGCCGTTGAAACGTTGGCTGAGGTATTTGGGTCGGCTGGTTACGAGACCGGGCTGGACCTCGACGCCGTGGAGCGGGAGAACGAGCATTTCCGCAAACTGAAACCCACGCGCGAGCCCCGGCACGCCGCCATCGAAGTGGTGGATGTCGACGTGCTCCTGCATCACGTCCCGGGCGGCATGATCTCCAACCTGCGTTCGCAGTTGCAGCAACAGGACGCGCTCGACCGCCTTCCCGAGGTGTTGGAGGAACTGCCGCGCACCCGCAAAGACATGGGGTATCCCCCGCTGGTTACGCCTACCAGCCAGATTGTGGGTGTGCAGGCCGTTCTCAACGTGCTCGGCGGCGCGCGTTATGGCATGGTGACCCAGGAGACCCGCGACTACGTCCGTGGTCTCTACGGCCGTTCTCCCGCACCGATCGATCCGAAGCTCGCGAAAGCGATTCTGGCGGGCGAGAAGCCGATCACCGGCCGGCCGGCCGATCTCCTCCCGCCGATGTTGCCGCAGGTCTCCAAGGAGCTGGATCCGAAGCTGATTCAGGCCGAGGAAGACATCCTCAGCTACTGCCTCTTCCCCGAGGTCGCGCTCGGATTCTTCAAGTGGCGCGCCCTTCCCGAGGGCACGCGGCCGGCGTCTCCTGCCGACGCTGAGGGGCAGGCGGCGACCAAGGCCGAGGCGGCTGCTCCCGCCGTCGCACCGCAGGCCTCGCACGACAGCGAAACCATCCGTCATGCGCAGATCGGCCGTCTCATGGCGAATCTCTTCGGTCACCTCGGCGTGGCCGTCGGACCGGGAGTGGTTTTTGAGGAGGTCTCAACCGTCGTGACCGCCGCACCGTCTGCCACCGCCGCGCCCACAGCGGCGCCAGCCCCTGCGGCGGCCGCCGCCGAGACCGGTCCGACGATCAACGCACCCCTGACCGGTACCTTCTACCGCACGACGGCGCCGGGCAAGCCCAATCTGGCGGACGATGGCGCCACGCTCGCAGCCGGCGCGCCGGTCTGCATCGTCGAGGCGATGAAGCTCATGAATCCGATCAAGGCGGAGAAGAAATGCCGCATTATCGCGTTTCTGGCCAAACACGGGGACGCCGTGTCCAAAGGTCAGGCGTTGGCCCGGATTGAGTGGCTTTGATCGAGGGGAGGCGCTTGCAAAACAGGGTTTTGCAAGCGCCGGTTTCAGGTTTCAGTGTTCAGAAAACGCACAACTCACTGTGTTTGAGCGAAATGCTGCCCGAAACCTGAAACCTGAAACCTGAAACCCGAAACCTGAAACCTGAACACTGAAACCTGAACACTGAAACCTGAACACTGAACACTGAACACTGAACACTGAACACTGAACACTGAACACTCCGCTTGCAAAACAGAGTTTTGCAAGCGTCTCGGGGTTACTTCGAATACGATCCCAGGCGCCGTTTGATGATCGAGACCACGCCGCCAAATCCTGATGGCCAGAGGCGGGTGGGGCGGCCCGCTTCGAGTACCGCCTCTTCTTCGTCGGGCATGGAGGCGAGAAAATCGAAGCCGCTGAGGTGTTCGACTTCATCGATCGTCGCCAAGCTCTCCCGGGGGCGGGCGCGGCGTGAGATCCGCTGGGGCATGACCACGGCAAAGGCGCGGACGCGGTCGTCCCGGTGGGCGACGATGATCATGTAATAGGCGGACGGGATGTTGATTCCGGTGGCGAGCGTTTGCCGCTCGGGCGGGGAGATGGCGCCGACGATCACCCAGACATCGCCGACGCGGTCGGGCCAATCGTTGGCGATGCGCATCTCGACGTCGGCCCACGGCCCCTGATTCAGCCACGGGCGTTGCGGCGCGATGTTGGAGGTGAGGAAGGTCTCGGCCTGCGCCTCCTTGCCAAACCGGGCGGCGATCGCGTGGTTGGGGACGAGATGCCCGCGATCATACCCACTGCGGGTGTAGTCGTCGTGCCTGGGGGCGTTCCGGGCAGCGGGATCGCGCGTGAAGGACGAGGGGCGCGTCAGGTCAAAAAGTGTCTGCGTCGGCGGCACACGGTAGGCGGCCCAGACGGCATGACGGAGCGAGGGTGACCACCCGAGCGTGAAGGTTTTCTTCTCAATGACCACCACATCATCGCGCGCCACCCCGCCCGGGATCGGCACGGGCATGCCGCCGAAGGCAAAGCCGTTGGGAGACGTGAATACCGGCAGCGTGACCGACACGTCGCGGCCACTCAGCCCGAGCGCGTCGGTATAATCGGCGAAGGCATTGCCAAAACGCTCGACCGCCCGGACGACAGACTCGGGCCATGTGGCCGTCTTCGCCGCGCGCCACGCCTGGGGCTGATGGACGAACGCATTGGCTCCCACCATCAGCATCGCCACCACCAGCATCAAAAATCTGGCGAGGCGGATGCCGAATGTCTGCGCTGTGTTTCTATTTCGCATGTGGCGTTACGCGGACGTGCTGAAGCACGCCTATCTGAGACCCTGGCAGATGGTGATGCAGATCACGCCGACGATATCATCGACGGAGCAACCGCGGGAAAGGTCGTTGACCGGTTTGCCTGTCCCTTGGAGGATCGGTCCATAGGCCATGGCGCCGGCGAGGCGCTCGGTGAGCTTGCAACAGATGTTTCCGGCCTGGAGGTCGGGGAAGATCAGGACGTTGGCGTCGCCGGTGATGACGCCGGACGGGTTTTTGGTGGCGGCCACAGCGGGGATGAGCGCGGCATCGGCCTGGATCTCGCCGTCCACGTCGGCCTCGATGCCGAGGGCGGCGAAACGGGCGCGGGTCTTCTCGGTGGCGATGCGCATCTTGTCGACCAGCGGATGTTTGGCCGAGCCGCGGGTCGAGAAGCTCAAGAGGGCGAGTTTGGGGCGTTTGCCGAGCAGTTTGCGGCAGGTTCCGGCGGTGGCCTGGGCAATGTCGACCAGTTCGTCGGCGGTGGGGCAGATGTTGACGCCGCAGTCGGCGAAGATCAGCACGTTGTCACCCGACGGCGTGGGGCGCGGGAGATCCATGATGAAGCAGCTCGACGCGATCGCGATCCCCTTTGCCGTGCCGACGCAGGTGAATGCGGCACGGAGCATGTCGGGCGTGGAGGCGACCGAGCCGGCGACGAGGCCGTCGACGTGGCCGCATCCGAGCAGCATGTTGCCAAAGAAAAGGCGGTTTGTGGAGAGGGTGGCGGCGGCCAGGTCGATCGTCATTCCTTTTGTTTTCCGGCGTTCGTAGAGGGCTTCGGCCAGGGCGGGTGTGAGTGTCGAGACACTGTAGTCAATGCAGCGGATTTCATGGGAGGCCAGCGTTCCGCCCGCCTGGGCTTCGGCGGTGGCCAACTCGGACGGGGTCGCAAGCACGACCGGTTCGCACATGCCCGCTTTTTTCACGTGAATTGCGGCGGCGATGACGCGGGGGTCATGGCCCTCGGGGAGAACAATGGTTTTGTGAACGGCTTTGACGGAGGGGAGGAGGTGTTCGATGAGATTCATGTGGGGCTCTGGAGGTGTGGGTGGATTGACGGGGCGGCACAAACGACCAACCGGTCGCCCTTATGAGGCGCCGGAGAGGGTTGCGAATGTTTCACGGGCGATCATCAGTTCTTCGTTGGTGGGGATGACGAGCGCGGGCGTCGTCGAGCCGTCGGCGGAGATGGTTCCGGCCTTCCCAAAATTGATTTCCTGGTTGCGCGCCGCATCGTATCTGCACCCGATGGCGGCGAGGCGGGTGATGATTGCTTCGCGCGCGGGGAAGGAGTTCTCGCCGATGCCGCCGGTGAAGACGATCGCATCGGCGCCGCCCAGGAGGGTGTAATAGCCTCCGATATAGAGTGCGGCACGGTGCCCCACCATATTGAGCGTGGTGACGGCGGACGCCTTTCCTGCGGCGGCGGCGGCGACCAACTCGCGCATGTCGCCTGAGCCGGTTCCGCCGCAACCCAGCAGTCCCGATTGCTTGTTGAGCAGCGTGTCGATCTCGTCGAGCGTCAGCTTTCCCTCGCGGGCGAGGTAGAGCACGACTGCGGGGTCGATGTCGCCCGAGCGACTCCCCATGATAAGCCCCGCGAGCGGGGTCATGCCCATGGTCGTGTCCAGCGACCGGCCCCCGTCGACCGCCGCGATTGACGACCCGTTGCCGAGGTGGCAGATGATCAATTTGGTTTGTTCCAGCGGTTTGCCGATGTACTTCGCGGCGGCGGCACTGACAAACTGGTAGGAGGTGCCGTGGAATCCGTACTTGCGGATGTGGAGCTTCTCATAGCAGGCGCTGGGGAGGGCGTACAGGAAGGCATGCCGGGGTATCGTATGATGAAAAGCGGTGTCGAACACGGCGATATTCGGCGTGTCCGGAAAGACCGTCTCACAGGCGATGATCCCGCCCAGGTTGGCCGGGTTGTGGAGTGGCGCGAGGGCGCTGCACTCACGGATTCCGGCTTTGACCGTTTCGTCCACGACGACCGCCGCCGAGAAATTCTCGCCGCCGTGCACGACGCGGTGGCCGATGGCGTCGACTTCGGAAAGCGCCTGCATCACCCCGGCCGCGGGATCGATCAACATGCGACAGGCCAGGGCGAGGGCTTTGCTATGGTTCTCGGCGCGCAGCCCACGCTCGATTTTCGGCTCCCCTGCGCGCTGGTAGGTGAACGTGCACTTGGGTGAGCCGATGCGTTCCACGACGCCTTTGGCCAGCATCGTTTCGGTGGCCATGCTGAAGAGCATGAACTTCAGCGAGGAACTTCCAGAATTGATGACCAGAATGTTGTCGAGTGCATTCGTTGACATGTCCATCCTTCTGCCAATCTTAGGATTGTCCCATCGCTGCAGCCAATTCGCGGCCGAACGCGCTGCAGGAGACCTCGGTGGCGCCCTCCATCAGGCGGGCGAAGTCGTAGGTCACGGTCTTGGCGCCGATCACCTGGTCCATGGCGGCGATCAGCTTATCGGCCGCTTCGGTCCAGCCCATGTAACGGAACATCATCTCGCCCGAGAGGATGAGCGAACCGGGATTGACCTTGTCGAGGTTGGCATATTTCGGGGCCGTGCCGTGGGTCGCCTCGAAGACCGCCACGCCCGTCTGGTAGTTGATGTTCCCGCCGGGGGCGATGCCGATGCCGCCGACGCATGCCGCGAGCGCGTCGGATATGTAGTCGCCGTTGAGGTTGAGCGTCGCGATCACGTCGTACTCCCCCGGCCGCGTCAGAATCTGTTGCAGGAAGGCGTCGGCGATGCAGTCTTTGACCACGATCTCGCGCCCCGTCTTCGGGTTGGCGAAGCGGCACCAGGGGCCGCCGTCAATCGGTGTCGCGCCGAATTCACGCTGTGCGAGCGCGTATCCCCAATCGCGAAATCCCCCTTCGGTGAATTTCATGATATTGCCCTTGTGGACCAGGGTCACCGAGGACCGGTCATTGTCGACGGCGTAGGCTAGCGCCGCACGGACCAAGCGTTCGGTCCCCTCGACCGAAACCGGCTTGACGCCGATCGACGAGGTTTCGGGAAAACGAATCTTTGAAACCCCCATTTCGTCACGCAGGAAGCGGATCACCTTTCGTGCCGATTCCGTGCCGGCCAGCCACTCGATGCCGGCGTAGATATCTTCGGTGTTTTCGCGGAAGATGACCATGTCGGTCAATTCAGGGCGCTTCACCGGGGTGGGAACGCCCTTGAACCAGCGGATCGGACGCAGGCAGACATACAGGTCCAACTCCTGCCGCAGGGCGACGTTAAGCGAACGAATACCGTCGCCGACGGGGGTCGTCAGCGGCCCTTTGATCGATACGAGAAATTCGCGACAGGCGGTCAGCGTCTCGGGCGGGAGCCAGGTGTTGGGGCCATACACGTCATTGGCCTTTTCACCCGCATAAATCTCCATCCACGCGACCGCGCGCGCACGGCCGTAGGCGGCTGTCACGGCGGCATTCCATGCCGTCATCGCCGCACGGGTAATATCGGCTCCCGTGCCATCGCCTTCGATGAAGGGAACAATCGGGCGATCGGGCACCCGCAGAGCGCCGTGATCGTCCACGGTGATTGCCTTGCCTCCGTCCGGAATCCGGATCTTCTTGTAAGCCAAAATTCTGCTCCTCTTCTTATAACTCCACATCTTCCCGATCGGGTTCGGTGTCGGCACCGGCTCCGTGATTGGGGGCGCGGTCGTGAAAGCGGGTCAGCGTCTCGTCAAAGTTGAGCCGCACTTCTCCCGTGGGGCCATTGCGGTGTTTGGCGATGTCGATGATCGCCAAGGTTTTGTCTTCATACTCCTCGTCACCGGGGTTTCGGCAGGGGCGGCGCAGCAGGAGCACCACGTCGGCGTCTTGTTCGATCGCCCCCGAGTCCCGCAAATCCGACAGCTTCGGTTTGGCGCTCTTGTCACCCCGTTGTTCCGGTGCGCGGCTGAGCTGTGAAACGACGATCACGGGGATTTTCAGCTCCTTGGCCATGGCCTTGATATTGGAGGAGATGGCGGACGTCTCCTGCTGGCGTCCTTGCCGGGCGAATTCGCGGCAATTCAACATCTGCAGGTAATCGATCACGATCAGTTCGATGTTGTATTTTTTTCTCATGCGCCGCGCCCGCGCGCGCAGTTCCAGCACGTCGAGGCCGCCGGTATCGTCCACATAGATCGGCGCCTTGGAGAGTTGCGACGCCGCGCGGGTGATCTGGGTGCCGACGCTCTTGTTGCTGACCATGCCGCTTTCGATTTTGTAGGACGAGACCTCAGCCATGCCGCAGAGCATGCGTAACGCCAACGCCTCCTGCGACATTTCGAGGCTGAACACGGCGACCGGATGGGGGCGCGCGTGGTCTCCGACCAGGGGGCGTCTGATCTTCCCCTGTCCAATCTCCATCCCCAGCGACACGCACTCGGCGATGTTCATGGCCAGTGAGGTCTTTCCCATGGAGGGGCGCGCTGCCAGGACGATCATCTCGCCGGCGCGCAAGCCCCGTGTCTTGCTGTCCAGATTGTGCAGCCCGGTGGGCAGGCCCGAGATACCGCCGGGGCCGAGATCCAGCAGCTTGGAAATGTGCGCGACGGTGTCGTTCACCGCCTTGGGCCAGGTGCCGACAAAGCCCCGCTGTCGTTCGCTGATGTTGAGAAACGCCTGCTCGGAGCTGCTCAGCACCAGATCGGCGCTCTGGCGGCTTTCGTAGCAGGCCGCTTCGGCCTCGCGCGAGCAGTCGATGATGCAGCGCAGCAGGTGCTTCTGATGAACCAACTCGATATAATACTCGGCATGGGCCGAGGTGGGGGTCTGGTCGACGAGTTCCTCGATCAGGGCCGGGCCGCCGATGTTCTGCAGCATCCCGGACGTGCGCAAACGCTCGCTTACGGTGATCATGTCGATCACCGCACTGGCGCGCTGCATTTCCATCAGGATCGTGAACAGCGTCCGGTGCCGAGGCACATAAAACGACTCGGGGAACAGCCCGTGAGCCAGACACAGATCCATCACCCGAACCGAATCCAACAGGATGGACCCCAACACGCCCCGCTCGGCTTCCGCATTATGCGGCGGCACCCGCAAGGCGGGTACCGCCGCAGCCGTGACGGATCCGTGTGCCATAGCCTAGCCCTCGACGATGCTGACGGTAATGGTGGCCGTGACATCGGCGTGCAGCTTGATATCGATGGTGTAGGTGCCGATCTCTTTGATCGGCTCTTTCAACGCAACCTGACTGCGATCCACGCTGACTCCCTGCGCCTCGAGCCGGGTGGCGAGATCTGCGGTTGTGACCGAACCATACAGCCGCTGGCCATCGGTGGTCTTCGCTTTCACCGTCAAGACCAGCCCCTTCAGCTTGGCGGCCTTCGCCGATGCCTCGGCCTTCTGGATACGGGAGAGCTCCTCGCGCTCCTTGCGCAGCTTGTCCAACCGGCGCAGCGAGGCCTGGGTCACGGGCGCGGCCAGCTCCTGCGGCAGCAGGCAGTTGCGCGCATAGCCGACCGCGACCTTCACCACGTCACCGGCCTTGCCCAGGTTGGGGACATCTGCCATCAATAAAACTTCGGTAGCCATTATATTCGCATCCTTCCGGGCTTACGCCAACAATCCCATCGTGCGGGCGCGGCGCACACCGCGTTTGATTTCCCGTTGCTGCATCGCCGTGACACCCGTGATGCGGGCGGGGACGATTTTGCCATGTTCGGTTACAAACCGGCGCAGGAAATCGGTGTCGTCCCGGTCCACAACCGTGTTGGGATCCAAGTAACGCACCCGTTTGCGGGGGCCGCTGGCGGGATCGTTCCGGTCGTTCCGGTCGCTTCGCTTGTCGTTGTTTCTCTTGAAGGCCATGATCAGACTCCTTCGTCTCGTTCGTCATTGTATCGGTTAAAAAGGGGGGAGGTCGTCGGTATCGGCCGCCGGTTCAGGCGGAACATCGTCCGTTGATTTCGCGTGGGCGGCCACGGGTGCGGCGGCCGACGGATTGCCGGAACCGGCGCCGGCCGCTTCACGGGCGCCCGGGGGTGTCCCGATGAAGCGGATGTTGTCCGCCCGCACCCGCAGTTTGTTGCGGTTTTCACCATCCTTTGTCTTCCATTCGTCATACTGCAGCCGCCCTTCCACGAGGACGCAACGGCCTTTCGCGAGATACTGCTGGCAGAGCTCGGCATGGCGGCCCCAGGCCACCACATCCACATAACAGGTCACTTCCTTGGCCTCCCCGGTCTGCTTGTCCCGGTAGCGCTCCGAGACGGCGAGCCGGAGGTCGGCAACGGAGGTGCCCGACGGCGCCTGCTTCAGCTCAGGGTCGCGCGTCAGATTCCCCATCAGAATGACTTTGTTAAATGATGATGCCATAACCGGCCTTCCCGCGTCCTGCGCGTTACGCGTCCTGCGCAACAGCGGCGGCCCGTTCGGATGCGGAACCGGCTGCGGCTGCGGCTGCAGCTTCATCGGCTGCGGCCTGGCGCGCGGCCTCGCGCGCCCGGAATTTCGCAGCCTGTTCGATGAGGATCGCCTCACGGCGCTCGTCAACGGCCAGAATTTGCACGCGGAACACCTCTTGCACCAGGTGGTAGCGCGCCGTCAACACCTTGACCTGCCCGGGTTCAAGCTCGAAGCGGATACGCACATAGGTGCCGTTCTCCTGCTTGTGCATCGGACGTGCAAACGCCCGCTTGCCCAACACCTCGGTGCTGAGGATAGTGCCGTGCAACCGGGTGATCTCTCCCTGCGCCTTCCCGATCAACGTCTCCAGATTCTCGTCCTTCGCCAAGCCGGCGAAGATGTAAAGCCCCTCGTACTTATTCATGCTCCCAATCCTTTTACGCTCACCGCCGGCTTTGCCTCATCGGCACGCCAGCCATTGTACCGGTTCATCGCCTCAGCCACTCCCTCCGACAGGAGGCAGCACACCGCTTCCGCGGCCACATCGACCGTCTTGAGGGCCTGTTCGCGGCTTTCACCGTTGAACTTGCCCAGCACATATTCGACCAGCCCGCCGTCGCCGTCGCGTCCCACGCCCAACCGGACGCGCGCAAAGACCTCGGTGCCGACCCTCTCAATGATCGAGGCCAGCCCGCGGTGGCCGCCGCTCCCGCCTGAGGGCCTCACCCTCAACCGGCCGAGCGGCAGGTCGGCGTCATCCGCGACGACGATCAGATCGTCTGCGGTGCCGCCATGGTAGCGGAGGATCGGCGCGACGCTGGAACCGCTCAGATTCATGTACGTCAGCGGTTGCACCAACAAAACCGTCTCCCCCGCATGCACCGTTCGTGCGATCCGCGCCTGAAACCGCCGGCTTGTGCTCCACTCCGCCGCGAATCGTCCGCGCAGCGCCTCCACAACATCGAATCCGACATTATGCGGCGTTTGCTCGTATTCCCGACCGGGGTTGCCCAAACCGGCAATCACCTTCACGCGTCGCTCCGACTGCGGCGTGCCATCGATATCCTCACTTCTTTTCCGTAGCCTTTTTATCGGCTCCGGCCGCCGCTTCAGCCTCCTCCTTCTTGCCCTTGGTAATAACCGCCGGCTCGGCGTCATCCACAACAGCGCCTTCGACCACTTCCGCCACTTCCTCAGCAATCGGCGCGACGACTGTGGCCACCGGCAGGTTGGCGTGCGTCAGCACGGTGTAGCCCGGATCGAGCACGAGGGCGCCGACCGTCAGCACCTGCCCCAGCTTCAACGCCGAAACATCGACATCGATGGATTCGACAAGATCGGCGGGAAGGCATGCAACCTCCACGTGGCGCAGCGTCTGCTCCAGAATGCCGCCCCCGTTCTTCACGCCGTCGGCCTCGCCGATCAGTTTGAGCATGACGGACACGCGGATCTTCTGCGTCAGCGAGATCTCGCCGAAATCGGCGTGGATCGCCAACCCGCTGATCACGTCATGCTGCACCTCGCGCAGCAGGGTCAGCATGTCCGTTCCGCCCAGTTCAAGCGTCACCAGGAGATTGTCGCCCGAGTGGTGGCGCATCGTGTTCTCGAACGCATGCGCATCGAGCCCGACCGATTCTGAAACGCCCGAAAGGCGTTTGACCGCCGCGGGCAATACCCCCGTGCGGCGCAACCGGCGCGCCGCAGTGGAACCCTGTTCCGACCGCAGGGCCGCTTTCATTCTGATTTCTTTCGCCATGTCATTCCTTTATGCGTAGTCTGTTCCTGAGCGCGCCGTCCGCCTCTACAGCCGGAACAGCGAGCTGACGGATTGGTCGTTGTGGATGCGCATGATGGCCTCGCCGAGAAGCTCGGCGACCGACAAGATCGTGACTGGGAAGCCGTCGCTTTCGATCATCGGCACCGTGTCTGTCACCACCAGTTCCTCGATGCATGAGCTTTTCAGCCGCTCGAAGCCCTGCTTCGTGAGGGTGCCGTGCGTCACAGCGGCGCGGATACTTGCCGCGCCCTGTTGCTTCAGTATTTTCGCGGCCGCACACAGCGTGCCGCACGTCGTGGTCAGATCGTCCACCATGATCACGTCGCAGCCCTCCACGTTGCCGACAACGCTGAAGGCATCCACTTCCGTTGGGCCCAGACGCTGTTTCGCGACGATAGCCAAGCCCGTGCCCAGCATCTGCGAATAGGCGTAAGCCACTTTCACCCCTCCGGTATCGGGGCTCACGACAAGTGGCTTGATCAGCCGTTTTTCGCGCAGGTACTTCACCATAATCGGCGCGGCGTACAGGTGGTCCACCGGAATATCAAAAAAGCCTTGGATCTGCTGGGAGTGGAGGTCCATCGCCAGCACGCGGTTGGCACCCGCGGCCACGAGCAGGTTGGCGACCAGCTTGGCCGTGATCGGCACGCGGGGTTGGTCCTTGCGGTCCTGGCGGGCGTAGCCGAAATACGGCAGCACGGCGGTGATGCGCGCCGCCGAGGCGCGCTGCATCGCATCGATCATAATCAGCAGTTCCATGAGCATCTCGTTGGGCTGCCGGCATACCGATTGCACGATGAAGACATCCTTGCCACGGATGTTGTCTTGAATCTTGACGAAGGTTTCACCGTCTGGAAAACGACGGATATCGACCGCGCCGAGATCGGTCTCCAGACAAGCCGCGATCCGCTCGGCCAAAGCCAGATTGGCCGTTCCGGAGAAAATCCGCATGTCGG
>Ga0268276_1003035_pt1 | contig 13501 bp, 10 predicted proteins | sample saktaG_4_FD_190145 | JGI IMG/M metagenome (GOLD analysis project Ga0268276, IMG submission 190145) | Saline water microbial communities from Sakinaw Lake, British Columbia, Canada - sak_2010_1_5_45m | ecosystem: Environmental > Aquatic > Non-marine Saline and Alkaline > Saline ...
AAGCTGATAATCAGTATATTGTTTATTGATGAAATACATAGGAACCATGGTCGCGTGGTCAAGGGATTTATTTCTTTCTCCAAGACTTCCCGCACGAATTCCCGCAACTGTTGCCAACTCTTCCAATTTGTTCACAAACTCCGAGTCATACTTCACTTCCATTTTGACCTGTGGTGCTCCGAAATCCTGAAAACTTCCCTCCGCTTTGGTTCCTGGAGAGATATGGAGGTAATCTGAATACATGATTGAATGCGGAGTAGTCAAAATGATCGTGTCAGGCTGTAACTTTGCGATCCGATGAGCAACTTCTTCGTAGGAATCAATTGTTTTTTGAATCTTTTTTTCTTCCCCCTTGCCAATCTCGGGAACGATAAGGGGAGGATGCGGAACGATGAATACACCAACTAATGGCATGTTCTTTCATCACCTTTCATTACTAAATTGATTATACATTTCCTAAATGAATTGTTTTGATTCCGGCCTTGATGCCAATTTCCTTTGCCATGGCGAGAGTTGACAACGGGGTTGGCAAAACGTCAGTCATCTTCCAGTGTGGAAAAAACCGACTGATGTGCCACGGCACTTCACAGCCAAGATTATTGACAATCGAATCAACCATGGCTTCGACTTGAAATAGTTTATCATTGACACCAGGAACAATCAAGGTCGTAACTTCTAAATGGACTCCAGCATCATGAAGGATAACCAAGTTTTCCATGACGCCTTCGGAACTTCCTCCGCAATATTTCTCATAGACATCATTTTCAGGACCCTTGAAGTCCACGTTGGCAGCGTCTAGATAGGGAATAATCAGTTGTAGTGTACGTTTGGACATATATCCGTTTGTGACCCAGATGTTCTTCAGACCTTCCTCGTGTGCCAGTTTCATCGTCTCAAGCGCATACTCAAGAAAAATCGTCGGTTCCGAATAGGTATATGAAATCGAAGGGCATCCGTATTGGATGGCGCGTCTGACGTGTTCTTCTGGTGCGACATCATACCCCAAGATATCAATTGATAGTTTGGGGCTTTGGGAAATTTCCCAGTTTTGGCACCAAGAACAGCGCAGATTGCAGCCAACTGTAGCAAAAGAATATGTTTTAGTTCCAGGCATAAAATGATAAATCGGTTTCTTTTCAATCGGGTCGATTGCAGCTGCAATCGTCTTTCCGAAATTCAGTGCATAAAGCGTACCTTGGCGATTTTCCCTGACTCCGCAGATTCCTCTTTTTCCATTTGATATCTCACATTGATGCTTGCAAACATCGCATTTGACAATGTCTTGTTCCAGTTTTTGATAAAGCATGGCTTCAATCACATTGATCAGCTCCATTTATTGAGTTTGCTTGAAACGAGATAAATAACACTTGTTGATGCAATTATATCACAAATCAGATTGCAAAAAAATAGCAAATCCCATTCTGATATCAAATGGGATTTGCGATTAGGTTGGGATTAGATTTATAATGCTTGCTTAAAAACAATTTCAAGCTTTTCCAGACACAATCTCAGTTTAGATAAAAGTTTGCTTGTAAATAGTTTATTGACGAATTACCGACCATGACACAAAATTCTCCCTTATCATACACCGTTTCTCCGGATGGAAGTATGTAAGAAAGATCTGCCAAGGTAATGGTGAAAGTGACTGTTTTGGTTTCCTTATTGGCAAGCGAAACCTTTTGGAATGCTTTAAGTTCTTTCACCGGACGTACGATTCTCCCGACGTAATCCCTAATGTATAGTTGAATCACTTCGAAACCCGCAAACGGACCTTCGTTTAACACATCGATGGAAACGAGTATGTCTTTGCTGCTCTGCATAGTTTTCGATGATAGTTTCAAATTTGACAAACTGAAGGTTGAATAGGATAGACCGAAGCCAAACGGAAACCTTGGCGAATTGTCGATATCCAAGTATTTTGAGACATATTCGTTGTCGTCTTGTCGATCAAGATAGGGACGGCCCGTATTGAAATGGTTGTAATAGATGGGAACCTGTCCCAAGGATTTTGGAAACGTAATCGGCAACTTCCCTGATGGGTTGACCTTCCCAGATAAAATATCCTTAATGGCCAAAGCATGTCTAGAGCCTAAAAACCAGCATTCCAGAATCGCATCTGCATGCAATATGTTTTCGAGTACCAGTGGCCTTCCGTTATGCAGTAATACCACGCATGGTTTCCCAAGACGTTTTGCCATATCGACTAGCGATGCCTGATTTCCAGGAAGAGAAATATCGCTTCGGGAATGCGCTTCACCGCTTTGATGATCATTTTCTCCAAGCGCAAGCAAAATGACATTGGCCTTTTCTATTATAGCTAGATCGGAAACCGTCAGTTCAGTTTGTTCTGAAGCATCACTTGTAAAAATAACTTGTTCTTCTAACACTTCTGTGATTGTTTCATGAAAATCGCGCAAGCCATGCCAAGACCAAGGACCGACAGTTCTTCTCGAGTTGGCATAAGGACCGATAACAGCGATTTTATCATTTTTATTAAGCGGCAAGACGCCATTGTTTTTAAGAAGCACGATTGATTCATTGGCGCAGTCTTGGCTTTTTTCAAGATGTTCTTCTGATAAAACGATTTTTGTCTCCAGTTTTGTATCTGCGCCTTTATAAGGATTTTCAAATAACCCCAGATCTCGTTTCAACTCCAAAACTCTGAGCACTGCTTCATCAAGCAAGCCAAGATTCACTTCTTTTGAATCAATCAGTTCCTCCAAAAAAGACTGATATGTCGTGGATGCCATTTCAATATCCAATCCTGCCAAAATGCCTTTTTTGGCTGCGTCGCGTCGATCAGAGGCAAATCCGTGGGCGATTGTCTGTTGGAGCGAATCATAATCAGAGATTGTCACGCCTTTGAATTTCCAATTGTCTCGCAATACATCCCTTAGCAAAAAGCTATTTGTCGTGCATGGAATTCCATCCAAAGTATTGAAAGCGGACATTACGAGACGCGCTCCCGCATCCAGAGCTTTCTTATATGCTGGCAAGTAAAATTGGAAAAGTTGCATTTTAGACAAATCGACTGAATTGTAATCACGCCCAGCTTCACTGGCTCCATACCCGGCGAAATGTTTGACGCAAGATGCCAGATTCCCAGGTTTGTCGATGCCGTCATTTTGATAGCCTTCGACCATGCTCGCTGCAAAGAGTCCACTGAGATATGGATCTTCACCAAAACCTTCGACGATTCTTCCCCAACGCGGGTCGCGAGCTATGTCAGCCATCGGCGAAAACGTGACATGGATCCCCGAAGTCGAGGCTTCAACAGCCGAGATACGAGCTGTCAATTTTGCCACATCTGGATTCCAAGAAGAAGCCAAAGCAATCGGGACCGGGAAAATCGTCTTATACCCATGGATGATATCTGCCATGAACATCAAAGGAATCTTGTGTCTGCTGTTTGATAAATATTCTTTTTGGACTCTAATCATCTCTTGGGCAGAACCGATGCCAAGGACAGAGCCGCTGGTAAAGATTTTTTTTTGATCGAGATGCAATTCCCTCACATATCCCGTTATCTCAACGGACAAATTGCTTATGAATAAAAAAGGCGCCAGTTGAGCCAGTTGACCGATTTTTTCTTTAATTGTGAGTGAGTTCAATAATTCTCTCATTAGTTTGTGCCTTTCACTGTGTCGTATTCGTAGATCCCTGCAAAATATGGTGGGAAAGTCGTTTCTGCACCCAAATCGATTTCAGATATGTTTGTTATTAACCATTTTCCTTTGGGGATATCTTGGAAATCAGCTGAATTCCAATTGTTGGAAAAGGAACATATAACTAATAATGTTTTTTCCTTACCCTCTCTAAGATAGCAAAACAATGACGGATGATCTTCAAAAATCAATTGAAAGTGTCCTGTCATAAATAGTGGGTTTGTCTTTCGAAGCTTGAAGTAATTTCGAAAATAACTGAAAACTGAGTTCTTGTCCGCAAGTTCTTTTTTTGCATTAATTTCCATATGATTCGGGTTGACATCAATCCAGGGTTTATTTAGGGAAAAACCTGCGTAAATGGTGTCGTCCCACTGCATCGGAGTTCGGGAGTTGTCTCTGCCTTTGGCATAGATCGATTCCATAATTTTATCAATAGACCAACTTTGGGAGCTTTTTTCCAAAACCATGTTTTTTGTCTCGATGTCGCGATAATCCGATAATTTTGAAAAGCGGATTCCCGTCATTCCTAGTTCTTCTCCCTGATAGACATAAGGGGTCCCTTGCATCGAATACAAAGAAGTTGCCAGCATCGTTGCGCATTCATAGCGCTTGGCTTCATCCCCATAGCGCGATACAGCCCTCGGCTGATCGTGATTGGTCCAAAACAGACTGTTCCAACCAACATTTTCCAAACCATTTTGGATACTCTTGAAATGACGTTTCAGTTCAATCAAATCAAGTTTTTTTAACGCCCATTTCCCTTGACTAGGAATCTCGTCCAATGCCAAATGACCAAATTGGAAAACCATGTCGAGTAGAGGTGTTTCGCCTCGGGTGACATCCCTGACCCTTTCAATTGACAGACAAGGGGTTTCTCCAACAGTCATGACATCTCTTCCGACAAAACAATTTGATTTCAATTCTAAAAGCCTTTCATCCAAATAAGGGCCGTCACAAAGTCTAAAATTATCGATATCTTTGCCGATAAGGTCGATGACATCCAATCTGAACCCATCAATTCCAAAATCGAGCCAGTAGTTGATCATTTTGTAGATCTCTTGACGCATAACCGGATTGTCCCAGTTGAGATCAGGCTGTTTCTTTGAAAATAAATGGAAATAGTATTGTTCTGTCAAAGGATCATATTCCCAGGCAGGTCCCGAGAACACAGATTGGATTTCTGTTGGCATTTTGCGCCAGACATAATAGTCCCGAAAGGGATTATCCTTAGATTTTCTCGCCTCTTGAAACCAGCTGTGTTGATCAGATGTATGATTCACCACCAAATCCATAATCAGTCTCATACCTAAGCTATGGGCAGAAGCCAACAATCTTCTAAAGTCTTCCATCGTTCCGAAAACGGGGTCGATTGCATAATAATCACTGATATCGTACCCATTATCGTCCATAGGTGATTGATAAATAGGACTCAGCCAGATAACATCGACACCTAAATCTTTGAGATACCCGAGTTTCGTAATGATGCCTGAAAGATCGCCGATTCCATCGCCGTTATCATCACAAAAACTCAATGGGTAAATTTGATAAACCAAGGCATTCTTCCACCAAGCTGCCCTCATCGACACATCACTGCTTTCCAATCAAATTTAAACGTTTCGATATACCGATAACATTCTACCAATAATTGCTTGATAATTCAAGAAGGTCGAACTAAAACGAATTGAACAAAATAAATATGTAAAATATTCACTTTTTTTTCTTCTTTTGGTTGGCATAATAGATCCATGAAATGAAGATGCCAAAAAAACCACCGGTCCATAAACTCATTGAAATATAGAAAAGATAAATGGAAAAACTGGCATCAGGCACAATGACCAAAAGCAAAAAGACAGGGAAGGCAATTCCCATGGCAATGACTGGCAACAAGAAAACAAGTTTGAGTCTAATCTTGCTCAAAAAATGGCTTCCAACAGGAACTGCAATTAATGATATGGCTGTTAGAGACAATAATACCGGATCGTCCACGTTCATTTACCTAGTCGGATGAATTATCCGCCTCTTTCTTCGCTATATTGGGAATGAAAAAATGCGTAGGTTTGCACGTATGGATTATACACCAGAATTAACATATGGTAAATGAAAATTCGTTAATCACAAGCAATTAATTGCATACTTACACCATTGTCTTCGCATACAAGACAATGAATCAAACTATGTCAGCATATCACCAATGCTAATTGTAAAAATCACAGACAATCTCTTAAGAGTAAATAAATATCCAAAAAATTGTTATAAAAGATATAACCCATTGACATCATTTTATAATTTCAGTAAAATCTACTTAAAGGAGTGATTAATTTGGGAAAAAACGAACTGATTTCTTTAGCTCAGGAACTGCAACTTACTGATGAACGAGAATTGTTAGCCAAAGTAGTAATTTCTTACTCGGGAACTGCAAAAGCGATGAATGTCGCATTTGGCCGCACACAAGGTGCGGGTAGCGACGGTTTTCTTGGAATTTACAAGGATCAACTTGTCTGTTTTGACACCAACATGTTAGCCACAAAACCAACAAAAGAAAGATTCAGAATTTCATTTGAATTCATTCGCAATCACGAAATCAAAAAGGGCTTTCTTGGGCTTAACAACCAATTCAATATCGCGACCGATGCGGACAGATTCAAACTGTATTTTATGACAAAGCGGTTACCGATGATTGAAGCCATTGCCAAAGCCATCAAGTGAAGTAAAACAAAGAAAAACTAATATTAGGAGGATCTTCAATGCAAAAAATTAAAGAAGCTTTTTTGGATTTGCTTCACAATGACAAAAAAAGATTAGTTCTGTGGATTGTCAATGTTTCAATTTTCTTCATAGCCTTTTTAGGACTCTTAATTCCTTTCATGGTTGGAAATATTTTAAATAATAATCATGTCTCGATGGCACAAGCTCCTGGCGGAACGTTTTATACGATAATATTTGTCGTTTTGATGTTCTTATATGCGTACTTGTTTGTCATGAAAAAAGATGATGTCGCAAAGAAAGTATTTTTAGGATCAACCATCTTATTAACACTCATTTATTTTTATGGCGTTCTATTGCATCGTGTCGGAGTCCCTACGACTGCAACAGGTTTTGGTGCATGGATGATTCTATTGATGCTAATTGCCATGTATTTTATGATTTTTGGAAATAAATATGCTTTGAAATATATTGACAAGTTGGTCAAGATTCCAGTTCAACCTGAGCCTACCGAACCAGTAGTCGTTCCAGAACCCGTTGTCGTTCCCGAACCAGTCATCGCTCCTGAACCAGTAGTTGTTCTAGAACCAACTGTTGAAGAACCTGTCAAAGAACCAGAAGTTGTTGAACCTGTAGCTGAGGAGGCTGTTGCGGAACCGGAAGTAATTGAAGTTCCTCAAGCGCCCGAGCTCGAACCTGTTCAAGAACCAGAAATTATCGAAGAACCTAAACCAGACAAAGAAAAAGAGTAGTTTTCAATTTCAAAAAAGAAAGAGCCATATCAAAAATATGGCTTTTTTGGATTTGAAAATTCTATTTTTAATCAAATTAGCGTATAATTGAAGCTGAGATAATCTATATCCAAAAATAGTTCCATTTTGATAAATGCAATACTTAGTATTGGCCCACCGCAAACAGATTTGGAGGAAGAATATATGAATCATATAAAACAGTTCAACCGCACATTGAATATGTCTGACTCCAATCGAAACCAGAAGTGGCAAGAATATCGGAATTTAGTGAGCGGATACATCTCGGATTACATTATCAAACACGACATATCGGCAAACAAATTGCTTATTATCGGAGTCGGGAATTCCGATGATCTAGATTTGTCTGTGCTTTCAAAACTGTTCAGACATACTACGATCTCGGATATCGATATCGAATCCATGCGATCAGCTGTAGCTAGATACAATTTGGATAGACACAATTTGATTTTAAAAGAAATCGACTATACTGGCTTGGAAAGCGATTCGTACTGGAACGATTTCATCAATCAAATACTCCAATGCCAATATGCAAATGAAATCAAAACTTTCCTTGACCATCTGATAAATCAAATTCGACTAAATAGCTTTATTGCCGATTTTAAGACCAAATATGATTCTATCATCGTTTCACCAATATATACGCAATTGTTATTTCGTCAAATGAAGGAGTATGTTTCATTCTTGAGAAACCAGAAATATCCGGAACACCTGACGCGTTTTCTGGACAATCAAATTCTCGGAATGATCCCTGACATAATCGACTCATTCAACATTAACGTAATTTCGTTGTTAAATGAAGGAGGATACTTGTTTGTCTTATCCGACATATTTGAAGCGAAACCAGACTCTCTATTTTATACTAAAGCCAAAATAGCGGTTGAGTCTAAAATCGGAATGGATGAAATCTATGAGGACTACCTAAGCGATTTCGGTGTTGGGATCGGCGATTACGGTTTGTTGAGTCTAGAAAAAAAATTATCCACACTTCAGCATGAGTGGTTTCTTTGGCCATTCAATCAAGAAAAGCATTATTTTGTAAAATTGGAAATCTACAAATAGTAATTTATTCGAACAACCAATAAAAAAAGATGTTTCCACACAGACTAGCGTGTTTGAAGCATCTTTTGTTTTTGATATTGCCTGTATCTTACTCTTCCTCATCAGTATCGGTAATTCTTAAAAATACATTTTTTATATTTTTGCTCTTGCCAAATACTACAACTAGGTCACCTTGCATGATCTGGTCGTCGCCATTAACTTCAGTGTTTACGACATTGGCTCTCTTGATGGCTAACACCTGAATTCCATGTTTCAATTTGATTTCGCTTTGGGCCAGTGTGGCACCATCGCAAAGCGGTGGCAGGTAAGTGACATACACTTCTGCGATCACATTTTGGTCATAATTGTCCAAGACTTCGATAACATTTGTTTTTTTGCCAAACAGCAGTTTTATCGCAATTTTTTCTGTTATTTTACGAATGATGTTGTCGACAAATCTAATCCGACTAACAATAAACAACAGCACAATAAATCCAAACAAAATAATAACAAATCGCCAGACATCCTGAGAAGCGGAATTTGATAAGGTCATAAACACGTTAACCAGCATGGATATTACCGCAACTGTCAAAAGGTATCCAAAAAACATGGTGAAACTGGCTAGTTTTCTCCTGATGCGGCTGTTCATGATGAGTTCGGCTTCCTGAGTCGTGAATCCGCTGTTTGTCAGCAAGGATATTACCTGAAATTTGGCTTTCGATTTGGAAAGTCCGGTTAAACGGAAGATTACAGAAAAGAGCTCAATAAATAAATAATAGACCAAGGCAATGACAATACTAACTAACAATAAAGTATCAATATTCATTCTGAATTCATAATATCTAGGATATTACTTCCTCCTTCATTCAATGTCTACTCTAATTGTATCACACTCTTTTTGCGTTGCAACGTCTCCCGCTCAATTTCGTGCAAATCCGAAGTATGGATGCCAAAATCAGAAAATACACATCAAGCAAAAAGCAAATGAGTTGAGTTTATTACTGGTTTTTCGACTTGTAAAAATTAAAAAACCAGCCAAAAAAAATGCTGGTTCACTTCAATTGTAACTTTAACTTAACTAACCCAATAAGTTGATGAAGTAATGTCCCATTCTCCATCAACGAATTGCACAAAGAGAGTTTGACCAGAGCCGCCAAGATTTCCTCTGTATTTTGAAATTTTACATTCAATACCAATTCCGGTTGAATCAATGTCGTAAATATCGAAAAACACTCCGTTTACAAACCCACCGTTTACAATATAGCCTTCATCAACGAGTTCTTGAAATGTTGATTCCCTATATGTGTATCCTTCTGCTTCACAATAGCTCTCGATGAGTCTTGATAGTTCCGAAATGTCATCGAGTGGTATATTAGAAAGGTCTATAGCCAGATAATCCACTCCATCATTTTTGTCGCCATCAAACTCATACAAATATTCAAATATGTTAAAATAAGCGTTTGTCAAAGACTCCACGTCAGTTGTTGTTATTGATTTTTGGGTGCATCCAGTCAAAAAAAGTATCAATATCAATACCAAGAATTTTTTCATCTCACCACATCCTTATTTAGAATGATAGATTTTAGTAGAAAGCCATGATATATATCAAACAACATACAAATCAGCTCTCAGTATATCTGTAGATCCCTAATCCATTATTGATTTGACACAATTATACTACTGTTAACCTATTTCGTAAAGTAACAATGAAAATATTGGCTTGATTGTAGTCTATTCATCCGTAAGTATCAAATTCTTTGCCATGATTCCATTCTCATTCATGTTATGTAAGTTGGCTTTTTTTTAGCTCATAATTATTCATGATTGATAAAGCGAGAAAGCAGATAAAAATGTTATAATATTACATATGATATTATGAAAGGAGTGATTTGATGAACAAAGTCGAACTAATGGCTCCATCAGGAGACAGAGCGTCTTTCATCGGCGCAATCAATGCCGGTTGTGATGCAGTTTATCTAGCTGGCAAAAAGTATGGTGCTCGCGCTAGCGCACCAAATTTTGAACAATCGGAACTCGCTGAATTGATCCGTTTTGCTCATCTTGCGAATGTTAAAGTTTATATCACTGTAAACACTTTGATTTATGATGATGAAATCGAATCACTTCTCGAATATACTGATTTTTTGGTTGAGAATCAAGTCGACGCTTTGATTGTCCAGGATCTCGGAATGATGTCGATACTATGTAAGAGATATCCAAATACGCCGATTCATGCTTCGACTCAGACAAATACATATAGTCTAAAACAAGCTCAGTTTTTGGAACGTATTGGCATCAAACGAATCATCTTGGCAAGGGAAGCTGATTTGAAGACAGCGGTTGAGATCAAACAAAATACTAAACTCGAAATCGAAGTTTTCGTTCATGGAGCACTCTGTGTGTCATATTCGGGAAATTGTCTGTTCAGTTCGATGTTTGGTGGCCGCAGCGCCAACCGAGGAGAGTGTGCTCAACCGTGTCGGTTACCTTATAGTCTTGTCAGGGAAAACGAGGACTTAAATGACCCGAGTTACCTGATGTCTTCAAAAGATTTGATGACTCTCGATAAAATTCCGCTTCTGATCGAGTCTGGTATCCACGCCTTCAAGATTGAAGGCAGAATGAGAAAACCAGAATACGTGGTAGAATCAACCAGGCAATATCGTATGGCGATCGACTTGCATTATGCAGCAAAAACAATCGATACAATCCAGGCTATCGATAGATTGAAGCGCGTTTTTAACCGCGATTACACTAATGGCTTTCTTTTTTCAGAAAAGCCCCATACAATAAATCAATCATTGAGGCCGAACCATCTCGGCGTAAATGCAGGAATCGTTGAATCATGTAGACTTGGGAAACTGACACTTCGCCTTTTGGACGATCTCCAGGTTGGCGATGGAGTCCGCTTTCTTTCTGGAGCAGATTATGGCATGGAAATATCTCGGATTCAATGTAATAATGAGTACGTGAAAACGGCTAAAATTGGGGATTTAATCACTTTAGATGTACCTGTAATTATTGATACAGGAACAATGATGGTCAAGACCCTCGACAAGAACATTGATCTAGAAGCAAAGCTCTTCCTTGATCCGTATTTTAAGCGTGTCCCGTTTGTCGGCAAGTTTCTTGCCAAGATAAATGAACCAATAAAACTAACTGTCTCTGCCCTGGGAAAATCTGTATCCGTCACCAGCGAATATATCGCTGTTTCCGCTATCAATCAACCTTCTCAAAACACTCAATTGCATGATCAATTGGACAAACTAGGCAACACGCCATATTACTGGGATGAGCTTGAAATTGATGCCGACGACAATCTGTTTATTCCCGTCAAGGTAATAAACGAGATACGACGCGATGCAATCTCGTTATGGGAAGGCAAAGTAACTGAGCGTCCAGCCCCGGCAATTGAAAAGCATACAGCAACTTTACAAGGTGAATTCAGGTCTGCCAAAGTGGGAGTAGTTGCCAAGGTAGAAACCTTGGAACAATTCCATGCTGCAGCGAATTCGGGCATTACAATCATCTATTTCAATGATTCCATGTTGATTGATACGACAGAGTATCCGGAAATTGAAATGTACGAAGTTAAAAACAGGATTTCCCAGAGCGAACCGACAACATCATCTTCCAGCCCTATAGTGATAAACGATCTCGGACAGATCCCCGAGTTGGGAATTGTCTGGATAGGCGATCAGTTCATGAATGTAACCAATATCTATTCAGCTGCATTTTTGGCAGATCATGGCGCAAGTTATGTCACACTGTCTCCGGAACTGCAACAATCTCGACTGGAATCATTTTATTCCCAGTACTTGAAAACTTTTAATCACTCACCCAATCTAGAGATGGTTATATATGGTCGTCTTGATCTGATGATCTCGAAATATTGTCCGATCGCCAAATCCACCGGCATCAACCGCACACATTGCAACCTTTGTCTGGAAAATCAATACTTTTTAAAAGACCGCTCAGGGGCATTGTTTCCCTTGCTAAATGATGGATTTTGCAATATCAGATTGCTGCACTCCAAGCCAGTATTTCTTCTGGATTATCTTTCATTTCTGAAACGAGCAGGAATCACACGCTTCCGTTTCGATTTCACTACAGAAACCGGTGAAGATACTTCTGCTATCCTTAAATTATGGTCTTTGGCTGAAAACCACGATCTTCCAAAGCTGGACAGAACACGATTCACAACTGGTCGTTTTACTCGATAAATGTTATAAAAGCAAAATGAATATACTCAAAGCAAGCTTTTCCAAGCTTGCTCTTTTTATACTATTTTCTTTGTTTTGTATAATTGAATATTTTAGAAAGGCAACTAGCAAAGAACCCGTTTGAATAGTATTTAAATATATTCAATAATTTCTGACCTTAATTTATTCTGTAGTTTGAAAATCATATTGATAGGAGTATAATAAATGTGATATAAAAAAATCGAATCAGGTGATAATCATGAGTATCGAAGTCAAAAACGTAAACAAGTCATTTCTAAAGAAAATTGTCCTGTCAAATCTAAGCATTGTTGCAGATAAAGAACAGATTCTAGGTGTGATAGGGCCTTCGGGAGCTGGCAAAACGACTTTAATCCGGCTTTTGACAGGTGCAATAAAGTCCGACAGCGGTGAAATCTTTATCGATACTGTAAAAGTCCCCAACATGAAACTTTTTTCACAAGTTGGATATATGCCACAATTCGATGCTCTCTATCCAGATTTATCTGGTTGGGACAATCTTCTTTTTTTTGGCAGACTACATGGGGGCACAGGAAAAAGACTTGTCGATCGTTGCTCAGAGTTATTTCGTTTTTATGATCTATATGAAGATAAAGACAAATTAGTATATCATTATTCCGGAGGAATGAAGAAACGGCTTTCTTTGATTATTGCTTTGGTTCATGACCCTCAATATTTGATACTAGATGAACCTACAGTTGGGATAGACCCTGTGTTAAGAAAAAAAATCTGGGATAATTTCCGCAATCAGGCCAAACAGGGGAAAACTCTCATTATCTCTACTCATGTGATGGATGAGGCAGAAAAATGTGACAAATGCGCTTTACTGTATAAAGGAGAACTTCTTGCCTTCGATACCGTTGAAAAACTAAAATCTTTAGCAAAAAGCCATGAAATTGAAGAACTGTTTTTTCGTGCAGCGGAGGAACAATTTATATGATCGCCATCATAATTCGTATCACCAAACAAATGCTGAATGATAAACGTTCCCTCATCTTAGTGCTTTTCGCTCCGATTCTCATAATGACTCTATCCTATTTTGTTTTTGGTGAGAGCTCCTATGTTCCGAAAATAGCACTCA
>Ga0268276_1003036_pt1 | contig 13500 bp, 9 predicted proteins | sample saktaG_4_FD_190145 | JGI IMG/M metagenome (GOLD analysis project Ga0268276, IMG submission 190145) | Saline water microbial communities from Sakinaw Lake, British Columbia, Canada - sak_2010_1_5_45m | ecosystem: Environmental > Aquatic > Non-marine Saline and Alkaline > Saline ...
TGTTTATAATAATTTTAGACATAAAATTAAATTTACTAATTTTCAATTTTCAATTTACAAATCAATATCAAATGAATTAATGCTCAAAAAACTCTTTTGAAAATTTATTCATTAAATTTTGAAAATTGATTGAAAATTGAAAATTCGAAAATTGAAAATTATAAACTGTTATTTTTGAAATATTCCTCCAAACACTTTTTAAGTCCCTCCACCTTATCTTTTGAGGTTGTAAACCCAGCGGCTGGTGGGTGTCCGCCAAAAACTTCTAAAAAGTTTTCGCATGACTTCATAGCCAAAACCCCATCTCTTTTATCTGGCATTCTAACTGACCCCCTACACTTTTCTTTGCCTAGCTTAAATATAAAAGTGGGTTTTTTAGTTTTATTACAAACTCTAGAAGCAACGGGTCCTGTTAAAACCTGCTCCCATAAAGCATTACCTTGAAAAACAATAACCTCTTCTGGTTTATCTTGAAAAATAGCTTGCTCGGTTATTTCCTGTATTCTCATTTGTCTTTTTATTGCCTCTTCAGAAAGCTCTCTTACCATGGCCTTGGCTTTTCCAATATTTTTTTCTTGAAAAAGAAGATAGCTTTCAGTTAAGCTATTTTTTAAAGGTGTTATGTTTAAAACCGCAACCATTTTAGAAAAAACAACTCTTTGATTGTCTATATCACATCCCAAAGTTTTAAAATAATCAATAAGAGCTATAAAAGCGGGTCTGAAAGTTTCTTTTAAGCAAAGCACTCCTCCGTCAATAACTTTTTTATTGTAGTCTTCTTCTGGCATCATATCAGCAATCGCTCCTAAAGCTGCTAGTTCAAGGAAACTTTTTTGGACAGTTTGAGACATTTTTTTCCCTAAAATTTCCTCGCTTAGTTTATAAACTAAACTTACATTAGCTAGTTTTTTAAAAACATACTTGTCATTTGGTTGTTTTGGATCAACTATTAAAGCATCTTGGGGTATTTTTCCTAAAATTTCATGATGATCAATAACTATAACCTCAAAACCAAGCCCAACAGCTTTTTTTATTCCTTCAAAACTACCTATCCCACAATCCAAAACCAATAAAAGAGCAGGTGCTTTTTTTGAAAAACTATCAAGTGCTTTTTCGCTCAAGCCATAACCATCCTCCCCTCTATCTGGAAAATAAACTAAATCAACTTTTCCCGATAAATTATTAATTGTTTCTTCTAAAATAACCGCTGAGGTTGTGCCATCTAAATCAGAATCAGCAAAAATAACAATTTTTTCGTTATCTTTAACCGCCTGCTTAATCCTTTTGGCAACTTTTTTAAGATTTTTTATTTCTGACATAAATTATATCTTCAAAGCTTCAATTCCCACCAATGTCCCTTGAGCTATAAACTCCAACATTGCACTTCCCCCAACTGAAAGAAAAGAAAATTCATCCTCCATACCCTCTCCCCTTATAAAAGCTACTGTGTCCCCTCCCCCAGCCACTTTTAAAGCCTCTTTATTTTGAATGATAGACTTAACAATTTCTAAAGTTCCTTTTTTAAACTTTGCATTTTCTGTAAGCCCAAGTTCACCCGACCAAAAAATAGTTTTAGCTGTTTTTAATATTTCTGAAAATTTTTCTATGGTTGCATCCCCAATATCAAATATCTCTTCTTCTGCCTTCACCCCTCCCAAAGCTACATCACGAATAGTTTTATATTCACCATTCAAACAAGCTAAAACATCTAAAGGTAGGTGAATTTTTTGGTCGGTTAAATTAATTTGAGATAAAATTTCTCTAACTTTTTCGCTAGAATCCTCACGAGAAAGCACAATCCCCTTCACAGAAAGAAGGGCATTGGCAACCTTTCCTCCAAAAAGAATTTGGTCGGCTAAGGGTAAAAACTTTTTTATCATTTTTAATTTAGCCTCCACTTTTGCCCCTCCAATTACAACAACTAAAGGCCTTTGGGGGCTTTCAATTAAAGAGCCCAAAACATTAACTTCTCTTTCACACTCAAAACCAATAAAATGAGGTAAAAATTTTGGACAAAAAATAATTGAAGCATGGCTTCTGTGACAACAACTAAAAGCCTCCCCCACATAAACTTCAGCTAAGGCGGAAAGTTCTTTGGCAAATTTTTCTTTATTCTGTTTTTCTCCCTTATTAAAACGCAAATTCTCCAAAAGCATTATTTTTCCGGGCTTTAAAGTGCTTACCATTTTCCTGGTATTTTTACCAACACATTTAGGGGCAAAAAGCACCTTCTCTTCAAACAACTCTTCTAAAAAAACAGCCACAGGCTTTAGACTTGCTCGCTTCAAAAACCCATGCCTTTCAAGGTGGCTAGCTATGATTATTTTAGCGCCACTTTCTTTTAAATATTCTATGGTTTCTTGGGCTCTTTTTATTTTAAAACCATCAACAACCTTACCTTTCTCAATTGCAACATTAAAGTCACACCTTAATAAAACTTTTTTGTTAAAAAAATTGTAATCGTTTAAACTCCTAAACATAATATGTGTTATTGCTGTCGGTATCAGATACCGACAGCTTTTAGATACCGACAGCTTTTACCGACAGCTTTTAAAATTTTATAACCTCCCCTGGGCTTATTTCTTTTGGAGAGTTATCTTCTCCTCTTTTTTCCTCTTCCCTTTTAGATGTTTCAATATCTTTTAAGGACTCTTTAATAGCCTGTTTTAATTTTTCTTTATTAACTTCTTGTTTTTTTCTTTTTTGCTCTTCTTTTTGCTTTTTAGAAAAAGGAACAGTGTTTCTTAATAAAAGCTCTTCTAAAGAAACTGTTCCTCTTTCATCATCGTTGTCCTCTTCTTTTTTTTCCTCTATTTCTTTTGTGTCTTCTTTTTTTAAATCTGGTGTTTTTGTTTCCTGAATAGGGTTTTCTTCTTTCTTGGAAATATCATTTTTTTCAATAACAGGAGTTTCTTTTTTATTCCCTTGAGAAGCATCTGTTTCCATTTTTTTTAAACAAGCCTTACAATAAACTGGTCTTTTGTTGTCTGGTTTAAAGGGTACTTTTGTATTCTTTTTACAGCCCTCGCAAGTAGCGTCAAAAAGTTCAATGGGTTTTTTAAAATCTTTCTGTAATACAAAATCTCCTGTCCATTTGGCTATGTCTTGTTCAATATTTTCTCTGTTTCCTGAATATTCCTGCCTTGAAAAACTAATTATTTCATTTTTAAAGGATTCTACAGGCATTGCAAGGGGAGGTAAAGTATCAGCTGAAAAAGGGTCAGAAGCTATGCCATTTACCATTAATTTAGTATAGATGTTGTACTTACCCAAATTGACAATATCATTTGCTGTTAAGTTTGGAGCAAACTCTTTTTCTAAAAACTCAGCGTCTTCAGCCCCCACTCTAAAAACAATCATTGTGCCCACATTACCAAAAACAGCATCTCTAACTGTTTCTTCCATTTGAGTGATATACTGATGCCCTAAAACTAGACCCAAGCGATACTTCCTAGCTTCTGATAAAATATTAGCAAAACTTTCTGTAGCAAAATTTTGAAACTCATCAACATACAAGAAAAAATCTTTTCTTTCATCTTCTGGCAAATCAACTCTTGACATAGCAGCTAGCTGAAGCTTGGTAATTAAAAGACCGCCCAAAAGCTTTGAAGAATCTTCTCCAATTCTACCCTTGGAAAGGTCCATAATAAAAATCTTTTCTTCATCCATAATTTTTCTCATATCAAGAGAAGATTTTGTTTGTCCAATAATATTACGAATAAGGGGAGAGGATATAAACTGACCAATTTTATTTTGAATGGCTGCTGTTGCTTCTGTTTCGTATTTTTGAGAGTAGCGAGCAAACTCATTTAACCAAAATGACTTAACAATGGGATCTTTTATATGATCAACTACTCTTGAACGATATTCTTCATCAGCTAAAATTCTGTTTACCCCAAGCAAAGTTGAGTTTGGGTACTCTAATAAAGAAAGAATACAGTTATTTAAAATATACTCCATACGAGCTGACCAAACATCGGGCCAGATTTTTTTAAACACTCCCATTAAACCAGAAGCTACTAAATGTCTAAACTGAACATCTACTTTTTCCATTACATTAAAACTAATTGGAAAATCTAAGTCAGCTGGGTTGAAATAAATTACATCTTTCATTCTTTCTTTTGGAATATAGTCTAAAAGCTCACTAGCTGCTTCCCCGTGCGGGTCAACAAAACCAATGCCATGACCATTTATAATATCTTGAATGGCCATATTTTTTAAAAGTTGGGTTTTTCCCATTCCAGTTTTTCCAATAACATAAACATGCTTACGCCTGTCATCAAGCTTAATACCAAACTTTTTGTGCTCGTTTCTGAATGAAGTTTCTCCAAAAAAAGTTATCTCCTCCATAAAATTAAGAATTATGAATTAAGAATCAGGAATCATGAATAATGGCTCTAGTTTTTTTAATTAAACCATTAGTAATTTTATTAACTTTTATAGCTTGCTCAGCAATCTCACTAAATATCTCCTTCGTTATATACTGCAAATCTCTTGCTATTAGTAATTGATTTTGTATTTCAGTTGTTGAGCCCAAAGACATAGCGTAAAATTGCAATTTTTCTTTATAAGAATTTCTACTAAAACCTTCTGCAATATTAGATGTAACTGAAACAGCCGCTCTTCTTATTTGATTGGTTAACCCAAATTGTTCTTCTCTGGGAAATTGTTTTGTAATTTTATATACTTGTAAAACTAACTTGTGCCCCTCTTGCCATGCGAAAAGATCTGTAAAAGATTTTATTTTTTCTTTTTCTTCTTCTTGATTCATAATTCCTGATAATTCCTAATTCTTAATTCCTGATTCCTGATTCCTGATTCCTGATTCTTGATTCTTGATTCCTGATTCCTGATTCCTGATTCCTAGCCAACCGGTAGGTTGGCTGGTGGGACGGCTTTTTTGGATTCAATTGTCTCCATACCAGAAGCTGGCATAGCTGCTTTGCCTGGAAAATGCCATAAAGTAGCTATTTCTTCTGGGTTTAAAATTAAAGTTCCTCCATTTCGTCCTGAAACATTATGGGGAAATTGGTAAGTCCATCGGTTCTTATACCTTACAAAAAGTTTTCTTTTTTTAATGTAAATTCTTTGGTTTCTATATAAAGCTGGAGCCACCACCTTTGTTGTCATAAAGGGCTTTATGCCGTTTAAATTAGAAGTAGACACCCCGGTTGATAAATTTAAAACCAGTCTTAAGTTGGGCTTAAAAAAAACATCTTTTTTACCCAAAAGAATCATCCTAATAGTGGCCTGGAAACCCTGTTTTGCCATTTTAGCTTCAATGGCTTGCACTACTTCTCTTTCACCTGGACTTAAATGAAGTTCTGGGGGCAATAAAGGCTCTTCTTTAGCTTCAGATTTAAAAGGTTCTTTGTCGTGAACTAATAAATTAAAAGCTTCTCCTACAATTGTTTTGTTATCTTTTTCAGGTAAAGGTCTTTTTAATAGTTTAGATAATTCCTCTTTTCCTTCTACTCGCCAATCGTCTTCTTTATCAAGATGAACTGGCTTTAACATAATTTGAAACCAAAGTTGCTCCCCAACCTTTAGCCTTGACATACCTTCTAAAAGAACAGCTAAAGGATCCACTCTTCTTTCCTCTTCAATTTCTTGAGTTGGCTCAAAAAAATTCATATAGGTTTTAATGGGATAGCATCTTTTGTTTTGCATTTTAAAGTTGCAAGCCCACATATCCCACTCTTTATTAGGGGTATCTTGAGGAACTAATCTTGTGTAATCCATTACTTGTTCAACTTCTACTTCAGGATATTGAGAATAAATAGCTGATTCAAAAACTTTTCTCATACCTCCTGGCAAATAAATATAAAAATGGATTTTTCCATCAATTGAAGCTATCTCTAAAGAAAAATTTAATAAATACTTACCCTCAAACCATTCTTCTTTAAAATCTGCTGGGTCGTAAAGAGTCCAAAAATTAGCAATAACTTGTTCCATTGCTTTTAATGGCCTGTCAATTTCTTTTGGAATTTTCACTTCCAAAACCATCCAATTGGCCTTTGCCCAATAAGTATCGTTCATATACCAACCATACAAAAACTTTAATCTGGGAAATAAAATAAAAGGTAAAGGAACCCACCACCAGTTTTTTAAAACCGACCATAAAATTCCCAAAGCCCCTTTAATAATTTGGTCAAAATAAGCTATGTCCATTTAGATAAATTTAATTAAAAGTTATTCCTTTACAATACTAAAAAAAATACCCCCTTTCAAGGGGATAATTTTTAGGGCTGTTAGTTATTAGTTATTTGTTGTTTTAGGCGATTTTAGATTTTAAAGTATACTTTCCTTCTTGGTCTCTTAAGAAAAGTTTTTTATCAGATAGATTCAAAAAAATTGTATTAGGCTTGACAATTCTTTGTTTTTGAACAGCCTCTAATATTTCGTCTTTACCCATTGGAGTTCCAACTTGTAAAACTTTATAAATAACATCTTTTACAGTTCCTGTGCTGTATCCCCAATCACTCAAACCGTAAATCCCCCTACCAACCAAGATAAATCTTTTGTCTCTTATTAATTCGTTATGAATTGTTTGAGGTAGCATTTTTCTTTTTGTAAAAATATCGCCCTGTAGCTCGCCAGCTTCTTTTGCAATCAATCTAAAGTGTAAAGGAACACCCTGCTTTTTCAATACTAAGAAAGCAGCATCTCTTACCCCTTTTGGCTTAATTTCTGGCCAAGCTGATAAACCATACTTTTGAAGTGGACTAATTTCAATATCTTTGGCAATTTCCAAACAAGCTTTTAAAAAGTTTCTATCAAAAATTCCAGCTTTGTCATTCTGAGCGGAGCGAAGAATCTCAGAATCAATATCCTTTTGCTTCGCTTCAGGATGACATTCGGGATATATTTTTAAAATCAAATCTTCCAGAGTTATTGGGGTTTTTTCTTTGTGAAAAAATTCTTTTATTTTTTTCACAGTATCTGAAACTAAAAAGACCTTATCTTTTTGAGTTGACCAAAAAGGCAATAAATTTTCATCATCTCCTAATCTATAAAAATTATCCCCCAAAACTAATAAAAAATAAGCACAGCTGTTTTTTTGTTTATTAGTTATTTTTTCTAAAAATATGTCTTCTCTTTTTAATCCACTATTTTCATTTAAAAACTTTTCAAAATAATCAAAAGCTTTTTTCAAATTTTTATTATCTTGAAAATCTTTTAAACGCAAAAAACCGCTTTTTTCAAGCTGTCTTACCCTTTCTCTTGTAATGCCCAAGTCGTTACCAATTTTTTGTAATGTTTCAGTTTTATCTTGACCCAAACCAAACCTTCTCAATAAAACCTGTTTTTGCCTTTGAGGTAAATTTTCTAAAAGCTCCTCACAAATTGTTTGATAATTTATCTCGTTCATACTTGTCTATTAAATCATAAAAACCACATACTGTCAAGCATATGGTTTTTTAAAAACTACTTTTCGTTCTTAATTTTGTAAAAAGAGTACACCAAGGGAGAGGCCAAAAATACCGAAGAATAAGTACCCAAAGCAACCCCAATTATTAAAGCCAAAGCAAAAGGCTTTAATGTACTTCCTCCTAAAACAAACAAAGCCACTAAAACAATTAACACTGTAATGGAGGTGTTAATGGAACGAGCAAATGTTTGGTTTAAACTTTTGTTAATAACTTCTTTAAAACTAAGGGATCTTTCTTTGGAAAGGTTTTCTCTAATTCTATCAAAAACAACCACTGTATCGTTAATTGAATAGCCAAAAACAGTTAACAAAGCTGTAATTATGGGAATTGTTATCTCATAACCAAAGTATCTTCCCAAAAAAGCCCACACGCCAACCGGAATCATAACATCGTGAAACAAAGCCACAATGCCAGTAAGGCCATATACATAAGACTTAACTGGATAAGAAACTTTACGAAAAGCAATGGCAATATAAATTAAAATAGAAAGCAAAGCCAATATAGCAACGGTTTTTATTTTACTTTTTAATTCATTACCAATAACAGGTCCTATGGCTTCAAAGCTTTCTGTGCCCTCAACAACTTTACCTAGCTCTTTTAGCTTTTCAGTAACTTTTTGATGGGTTGGTTCATCAATAGCTTGCATTTTTATAACAAGAGTATTATCACCTTGTTGCTGGACAGTAGCTCCAGTAACACCTAAAGCCACAAGCTCTTCTTTTACCTGACCAATTGTGGGTAAAGTATCTTCATAGGAAGTTTCTAAAACCGTTCCTCCAGTAAAATCAATCCCCCAATTAACACCAAAACTAACAATTGAAGCAACTGTTAAAACCGCCAAAACCATTGAAAGGCTGTAAAATATTTTTCTGTATTTTATAAAATCGAATTGCATACAAAATAAATTTTAAATTCTAAATTTTTAATTTTAAATCAATTTTAAAATTATAATACTAAATTTTAAAACAGGCTCAAAAATCCAACCTTAGTCCCATTTTAAAATTTAACATTCATATTTCATTTAAAATTTAGAAATTAAAATTTAAAATTTAACCCTGTTTCCAAAGCCATTTAACTTTTTCTATTTTTGTGCCAACAAATGCTCTCATTAGGGTTTTAGTTATAATAATGGCAGAAAACATACTCACCAAAACCCCTAGGCTCAAAGCCACAGCAAATCCTTTTACAAAACTTGTTCCAAAAACAAACATAACCAAAGCTATAATCAAAGTTGTTAAATTACTATCTCTTATGGAAGGCCAAGCCCTGTTAAAACCATTTTCTAAAGAAACTTTAAAACTTTCGCCATTTTTTCTTTCTTCTTTTTGGCGTTCAAAAATTAAAATATTAGCATCAACAGCCATTCCAACTGACAAGATAGCTGCCCCCACACCAGCCAACGATAAAGTCACTGGAATAACTTTAAACAAAGACAATAAAATTAAGCTATAAATAGCCAAAGCTACAGTGGCTAAAACCCCAGAAAATCTGTAAAAAACAATCATAAACAAGCAAACTATTAAAAAGCCAAAAATCCCAGCCTTTAAAGAAGTGTTTAATGACTTCATACCCAAGCTTGGCCCAATAGTATTTTGAGATATTAAATTAATTGGAACAGGCAAAGCCCCTGAATTAAAATTTCTAACCATTTCCCTAGCCTCTTGAGGTGAAAAATTTCCAGTTATTTGAGCTTTTCCTCCAGAGATTTCTTCATTTACATTTGGGGCTGAAATTAAAATATCATCAATAAAAATAGCCAGTCTTTTTCCAATGTTTTGAGCAGTTATTTGCCTAAACAATTCAGCACCTTGGTCGTTAAACTCTAACAAAATTTCAGAAGCCATTGTTTGTTGGTTAAACCCTAAGTCTGCTTTTTTAAGATAACGGCCACTCAATTGAGTTGCTATAAAAGCTGGATTTTCAGAGTCAAAGTCAGGTGTTTGTTCTCTAAAGTCTAAGTAAGGCGTTTTACCAATCATTTCAATAGCCTTATCAACCTCTTTAATGCCCGACAAGTCAACTACTAACCTAAGGTTGCCCTCTACCTCCTGAACCGCCACTTGAGGCTCTGAAACGCCAAACAAATTAACTCTTCTTTCAATAACATCTCTTAAACCCACCATAGCCTCTTTTTTGTCTGTAATGTCACTTCCCGAAAAATCAGCCTGATAAACCAAATGGCTTCCACCAACCAAATCAAGCCCTAACTTAAAAGGAATTTCCTTTATCAAAGGAATGCCCCCCAACACAGGCACTTGTTTTTCTTTTAAAAAAGCAATGCCCTTATTAGGAATGTTGGGAAAAACCAAACAAAAAACCAAAACTGTTAAAATCCCAACAAATATTAAATTATTTTTTACTTTACTCTCCATAAAATTACTTTGGTCTGCCCTAAATTTTTCTGAGTCTTAATAAAACAAATATACCAAAAAATCTATTTACTTTCAAGTATATAACACAATTTGTCCAATCGTCCAGATTACGCTAAACTAAAAATCTTACAAAACTTACGCGTTAGCTTGAGTTTTGTAAGATTTTATTTTATTCAATTTTGAAACGACCGTCTCAAAACTGAATAATTTAAAATAAAAAAAAGACGGCAGACTTCTAGCCTGCCGCTTTACTTGATCTAATCTCTTCTTCGCACTCTTATCAAGAAATATGCGTAAGAGTAGCTTTTTCACAGTCGAGAACAAACGCCTCCCCCTTTTTTATTTTCCAAGAATTTATCTTTTTCTTCAGAACCTCTTGAGCAAAGTATTCCGGAAGGTGATCGGCATATTCAAAGTGAGTAACCAAAATAAGTATATCGCTATCCTCTGCTTGATCTTTGATAAGATCAAACGCTTTATCATAGTCCTCAAGGTGGTCCTCATCAGACCAAAGAACTTCGTGTTGTTCACATTCTCCAACACCTAAAACAGAACATATAATTTCTGCGCTTTCGCGAGCTCTATCTGCTGGCGATGTGAGTACTTTTACAATACCATCAAACAACACCTTTTTTAAATTTTCAGCAAGCAGATTGATTTCCTTGCGACCATCGTCATTCAATTTGTCATCTGCCCCATAAGTTCCATGCCTTACAATAACTAATTTTTTCATCTGCCTTCTCCTTAATTTGCTTTTGAAAATAAAAAATCAATTTAGAGCCCCAAAACCAATTTACTAATTATCCTTATACAACAATTCCCCTTAAAATACAAACAAAACTACACTTCCTGTCCTATAGTTCAAAAAGTGTAGTTTTTATTATCACTAGGACTTACGCGTTTGCCGTCATTCTGAGCCAGTGGGCGAGGAATCTCTTGTGAAGAGTAGTGCTTCCAAAACGAGATTCTTCGGTCGCTCCACTCCCTCAGAATAACACCACTGGTACATTTCATAATCCAAAGTAAAATAAAATTTTACAAAAAATACGCGTTAGCTTGAGTTTTGTAAGATTTTATTTTAAAAAATTCCACAGTTCTTGTCCGATCGACCCAAAACTGTGGAATCTTATCTTATTGATTCATTGAAATTTTTAAGACGGTTCTTGAAATTTGGCTGTTAATATCATTTTGTAAAGCAAGAAAAAGTTTATGAGCTTCTGTTTTATACTCAACTAAAGGGTCGCGTCCCCCATAAGCTCGCAAGCTTACTGATTCTTTTAAGTGCTCTAAGGAAACCAAATGTTCTGTCCAAAAGAAATCAATGGTTTTTAAATTAACAAACTTTAAAAGCCCAAAAAACCTTTCTTTGCCATCCGTAGCTTCTTTTGCTGAATAAACCTCTTTTAAGGCTTTGTGCAATAGCTCTGTTATTTCTTTTGGATTTTCTAAGCTTTCAATTGCTTTTGCGTCTTGAGCTTTAAGAAGAAAAATAGTTTTTACCTCTTCAATAATTGATTCTGCTTGAATAGCCTCTCTTGAATAAATATCTACAATCTTCTCTATTTCTTTTTCCACTATTTTTAAAACAGAATTTTTTAACTCTTCTTCTTTTAATTTTAAAACACTTTCTCTTCTTGAATAAATAGCATCTCTGTGTTTTGAAATAACATTATCATATTCTAAAATATGTTTTCTACCGTCAAAATGAAAACCTTCCACTCTTGTTTGAGCTTTTTCAATGGCTTTGGAAATTATTCCAGCTTGAATTGGCTGGTCTTCATCTACTTTTAAAGTATCCATCACTGTTTTTAATCTATCACCTCCAAAAACCCTCATTAAATCATCCTCTAAAGAAACAAAAAATTGAGACGCTCCCGGGTCGCCCTGCCTTCCCGCCCTGCCCCTTAATTGGTCATCAATTCTTCTGGCTTCGTGCCTTTCTGTGCCAATAACACAAAGTCCTCCCAAGGATAAGACTTCGTTTCTTTCTTTTTCCCATTGCTTATATTCATCAGAAACTTTGTCATTCTGAGCCCCAAGCGAAGAATCCGACAGCACCAACTGTCGTCCTGATGCACCAGCTGAAGGATCTCCGTGTTCCTTCGCTTCGCTCAGGATGACAGTTCTTTGTTTGCTCGGTGGAACGCCACCGAGCATAATGTCCACTCCCCTTCCTGCCATGTTGGTAGCTACGGTAACCGCCCCTTTTCTACCAGCTTGAGCTATAATTTCTCCTTCTCTTTCGTGGTTTTTAGCATTTAAAACTTCGTGCTTCACCCCCTCTCTTTCTAAAAGCTTTTTTAAATACTCATTTTTTCCAACCGATTTTGTGCCCACCAACACAGGCTGTCCAACCTGTTGCTTGGCTTTTATTAATTCAACCACAGCTTTAAATTTAGCTTTTTCGGTTTTGTAAATTAAATCTGGCAAATCAGCCCTAATCAGCTTTCGGTTAGTTGGCACTGGCATAACAATTAATTTATAAACTTTATCAAGCTCTTCTGATGAAGTTAAAGCTGTTCCTGTCATTCCAGATAACTTTTTATAAAAACGAAAGTAATTTTGAAAAGTAATTGTAGCTAAAATTTTAGACTCTGGCTGAACCTCTACCCTTTCTTTAGCTTCAATAGCTTGATGCAATCCCCCAGAGTACCTCCTGCCCTTTAAAAGCCTTCCTGTGAACTCATCAATAATAATTATCTCTCCATCTTTTACAATATAATCTTTATCTTTTTGAAAAAAAACTTTAGCTTTTAAAGACTGCTCTAAAAAATGTAAATATTTTATTCCTTTGCTTTCATAAATATTGGAAACGCCCAAAATCTTTTCAATTTTGTTAATTCCTTCTTCAGTTAAAGAAGCTGTTTTTAACTTTTCATCTAAATTATAATCTTGAGGCTCTTTTAATTTTGGAACAATTCCGGAAAAGTCTTTGTAAAGATTTGATGATTCTAAATCGGGCTGGGAAATAATAAGGGGCGTTCTGGCCTCATCAATTAAAATAGAGTCAATTTCATCAACTATTACAAAGTTAAAACCTCTTTGAACCATATCGTTTAAATTAAAAGCTAAGTTATCCCTTAAATAATCAAACCCAAACTCATTATTGGTGCCATAAGTAATATCAGCTGAATAAGCTTGTTTTCTGGAACAAGGTTTTAAAAAACTTTTTTCAATTTTATAACTCCCCTTTTCATCTCTTAACTTATCTTTTGAATTTTGACTTTCGTTTTGATAATTTTCATCATACAAAAAAGACTCCTCATTGGTTATACACCCAATTGACAAACCCAAAGCATTGTACACCTGTCCCATCCAAACGGCATCTCTTTTAGCTAAGTAATCGTTAACGGTTACCACATGCACCCCTTTACCCTCTAAAGCGTTTAAATATATAGGTAAAGTTGAGGTTAAGGTTTTTCCTTCACCAGTTTTCATTTCAGCAACTTTGCCTTGATGTAAAATTATTCCCCCAATTAACTGAACATCAAAAGGCCTTTGGCTCAGCGTTCTTTTTGAGGCTTCTCTTGATAAAGCAAAACTTTCAACTAGAATGTCGTCTAAAGTTTCACCCGCTTTTAAGCGCTCTTTAAATTGAAAAGTTTTTTGCTTTAAATCCTCTTTAGATAATTTTTCAAAGTCTTTTTCTAAAGCATTTATTTTTTCAACGCTCAAAGAGACTTGTTTTAAAAACT
>Ga0268276_1003038_pt1 | contig 13481 bp, 8 predicted proteins | sample saktaG_4_FD_190145 | JGI IMG/M metagenome (GOLD analysis project Ga0268276, IMG submission 190145) | Saline water microbial communities from Sakinaw Lake, British Columbia, Canada - sak_2010_1_5_45m | ecosystem: Environmental > Aquatic > Non-marine Saline and Alkaline > Saline ...
AGCTCTTTATAGATATAAGATCTGCAGCGGCCCAGGACGTGTTACTTGCGCAAATGTGAAGTTCGTGATCACTCTCTTCTATCGTATGCGAGTTGTAGGTCCATTTATTCGGATCAATTGACTCATCTTCGAAGTCGTCGAAGAGATCAAATACAGCATCTCCACCGCTCATTGAAGATGCACTTTGATTTCCGTAGCGCATCTCAACCCTTATTTCCCCGTTTGCAGGGATATATGGCACTTTCACCCAGACTTTTCCCGTCTTTGAGATACTGTCAAAATCTTCTATCCAATAGTTTAAAGCTTGTCCGTTTTCATCTAAAAATCTAACGTCTGAGCCATTTTGACCCAATCTATCAGGATAATTTGATGGATTTATCGTTACCAAAACCGAATAATTGTATAAGTCTTTTTGGGAGTTCTCTTTAATTATTATATAATCCCATCTTTGAGAGAAATCTATAATTTTGGATGTTATATTGAGACTTAGATCATCTTTAAATGTGGATTCGATATACTCTGCAACCTCGGATCTATCTGCGAATACAGGCATATCGATCGATTTTATATATATCATCTCATCTTGAAAATTATTGCTTTCGTTGGTTTCAAGGACGCTGTCATCGCAATCCACAAAGGCCTTGATCACATGAGAATTTGACATGTTAGAGACTTGTTCGTGGACATAATGGTATATTCTAGTCTCACCTGGTTCAAGCGTTTTATCATCGTAGAATTCCATCACATTATATCCATCTATTTCAAGACAACTAATGTAAGGATCAGTAACGGATTTGTTTCCCTGGTTGATTATCTCAAAGACTATCCCTATGTTACTGGTTTCATAAGACGTTATAGTTTTATTTAGATATAAAAATGATACAGCTAGGTCTACATCATCGGGGGATCCCCCGACCTCTTCTACGCCCACTGTTGCAATTACACAGGTAAAAAGGGAAAAGATTGATGTTAATCGTAAAAATTTGAGTAACAATCTCACGGTTATGCACCCCCGAAGATAACAATACGCAACTCCGGATCGTAACGAGATACCTCTTGACCACCACATGTCTCAATTCCATCTGTGAGAAGTAATATTTCCCTATGCGCTCCTTTAGACTCTTCTTCCATGTAACATTTTGCAACTTGGACGGCGTTATACAGTGGTGTGTAGGCTTCAGGGTTGATAAGATCTATCTTCGATTCCACTGCAGTTCTATTCTTAGTGAAGGGTTGTTCTAGTATAATTCTATAGCAATCATAAAATACTATTAATGCTACCTCATCGTTTTCATCTACATTGTATGTGAGGTAGTCTTTAACGAATTCTTTTGCATTTCCTATCTTATTATTTTCTGCCATGCTCCCTGACGCATCGAATAGCACTATCGTGGAATTCCGGATAACACCTACAACAAAGATGCTACATCTAGTTTCACGGTCCAGCTCTCCGATCAGTGTGCCATCAGTACCATTTTTGTCTTTCCAAACCGCAATTGTGATATTATAATCCCCTTCAGAGGCGCTTTCTGGAACGGTCCATACAAGTCTTTCAATTCTGGTCTCATTCGGTTCAAGGTTTTTAACGAGTTTATATGGTATATCTTGCCGATCGCGGTCTGGTCCTTCAACCGAACACCCCATGTAAAAGTCGTGGGCCACAGTTCCGTTGTTCTTTATCGCATAAATCATATTAACCTGGTCACCAAGTAAATAGGCACCTTTTGGCCAGTATACAGGATCAACAATGTCAGCGTCGATTATCATATCTGAGCTTTTCATAGAAATAACAAAATCGGACAGCTCAGACTTGCTGCCGTTGAAGATATCCAGGTCCACATCCCCAGCGATTCCAGGAATCTGTCCCTTGTCGCTATACTGCCAGAAGGCCCAGCCATCCCAGATTCCTGTTCTAGGGTTTTGACCAGTATCATAGGTCCAGTGAGCAACCCAGAGGTCATACTGAGATAAATAGGAGGCCAGGTAGTTGCCAGCGTAATCCGCGGATGTGTAGATCAGGGGCTCAACACCGGTCTCGCTCGTCACCGTCTCCATCCATTCGCCAACCCAGCTTGAAAGAGCCGGACCTCCAAGTGTGTCGGCACCTACTTCGATGTCGAGAACCGGCCGGAGATATCCGGGCTTGATGTAGCCGCCTGTCACATTGACGAACCATCGAGCCTCATCTACAGCGCTGTTTCCAAGATCCGGCCTCGCGAAGTGGTAGGCACCACCGAGCATCCCGGCGGAGGATGCTCCCTGCATGTTGGCCTCGAAGTTCTGCTGCCTAGCCTTCGAGTCGCCTGTCCATCCTTCCCCTTCCGAGGCCTTGACAAAGGCGAAGCTGTACCCGGCACCGGCTACCTGCGACCAGTCTATAGAGCCCTGGTGGTCGGAGACGTCGATGCCTACCACATCTGTGGTACTGACCTCACCACGGTGGGAATCGATAAACTCCGAGGGATCGACTGTGAACCCATCAGCGTTTAGTCTTTCTGAGGAAGCGTAGTAGCCATTGCCCCCCTGGTCATTAGGATACCAGTCCTTTGGATCCACTGGCTGGGTGCGTATCTCGAAATGGAGATGAGGTTTAGCAATATTCGCGATGGACCCGATCTGATCGCCCAGGCGAACAACGGAGCCAACATTTAGGCCTGGCTGGACGTCGATATGAATGTAGACGGAATATATCAACTCACCATTGGTCAATTTGTGGTTTATTGTAATTCCATTCCCAGCGACGTTAGATGTGATTGCGGTGACAACACCGTTTGCTATGGCATAAACCGGAGCGCCCACATCGCTGCTACCGCCTCGCTCATCGTTCCAGTCCTCACCTGGATGGTATCCTCCGTAATCCGAGTTGTAATCCGCCCAATCCTGGGCATTGTACCAGCTGTCCCTGTCATTCGTCTGCGTGACGTAACCTGTGCCGCCTAGGGTGCGCGGCGTTCCGACTGGATAGTCGAATGCATCCGCAACGGGTGCAGCTGCAAGCGCCGATGAAGAAAGGTCAGAAGGAGCGCTCTGCAGGAATGCGTGTTTGGTGCATGTATCTGTGATATCCTGAGACCAGCTATTGATCTCATAGTTAGATGCTGAAGCAGAGAAAGACCATATTCCTGGCATTCCGGTAATGGTGGCGATGCCATCTTCGTTTGTAACAGCCGAGAAGCTGCTCCCGGCCGCATCCTGGCCGGTCACCTCCACTCCGGAGAGCAGGGGCCCGTCCGCGCTTCCGTCGTGGACATAGAGAGTGAGGGTGACCGGTTGCGGGCCTTTCACTTCCACCTCCGCAGGACCCCAGTCGCCGGGCTGGTTGGCTGTATTGGCATTCTGCTCATCGTTCCAGTTGCCGGCATTATCGACCACGTGCACGCCGTACCAGTATTTGCCCGGAGCGGGGGGCGAATCCGTGAACGAGCCGGAGACGGGGCCGGTCTCGCCTGCGAGCGTGTTTCTCTGAATCTCCTGCCAATCGCTCGTCTCATCCTTGCGCCATAGTTCAACTTGCTTTAAACCTGAGCCATCGTTACCAGACACCATGTAGGTAATTTCAAATGATTCTCCAGTAGTCAAGCTAAGGGGGGAAACATCAAAGGCAAGAACTGCAGAAGCGCAGGAATTTTCCATAGACTTTGATAGATAATCAAGCGTTAGTGTTGACAGCGTCCACAGGTTGGATGTTTCATGAATCAAATCTATATTCGTCTTAATTGTGTGGTCCTGAAGAGCATAAAGAGGATTTATGGTCTCGTCTATGATATTCACGAATTCTTCAGGAACTTGAATTATACCCTTGATATCATAGAGATCAGAAAGTCCGCTGCTTATCTCTTTTATCGTCCCCCCTGTTGCATAAGATGTGATGTCGCAGATCGTTTCCCCTGTGTCCAGAAAAGTAGAAGTATATTGAACATCTAAATCATTAAGCCAGGCATCATAAAGGAAAGATGCAGCTTCACGATCCTCATTCACCATTCCCAAACTTAAATGACATTCCTTAAATTTACCATCATCTATACTTTTGAACCTTACTATACGGAAACCACCCCCTCTAATTTGGGAAGTTAAGTCATTTAAATAGGCAATATTCTCATCCAAAGGATAGCCATCAGGAAGGGGATCGGGAATTGAAAGAATAAAGTTATCGATAGAGTCCTTAATCTCCTGTCGTACTGGTCTAATTCCATTTTCCCATTGGGTTGCACTGTTTCGTCCTCCTCTACTTAATCGAGAACCATTTCTTAGAGGAATTAGCAATCCGTTTTGCGTGCTAGGATTCCAAAGTTCATTCCAGGCAGCATTCGATGTGCGAGAAAAGTCATTACTAGCTTTATATTCTTCTCTTGCCAGCATTTCAACATCGCTAATTGCCTGGAACGAAATCGTATATGATTCTGGACTCATAACTAATCCAAGGAACGATACTTCTGAAGCTAAGAATGCAAGAGGGTCCTTGCTCATCCACACTTCGGTTAATATTTTTTTAAATGTTAATGGATCCTCCAAAGCTCTTGTGCCACCTTCAGAAGTATGAAAATCATGTAAGTCACAAACCAAACCTATAACAGAGTTAGCTATATCTAGAAAAAGCCTTCCAAGTTCCCTCCACGCGGGGGTCAAATCTGCCGCAATTGCTAAGAATGCATAAGCGTCAGCTCCCTGTTTGGCATTTAGATCAATGGAATCTATGACTGCTTGTTCCAATTCTCGAATAGCGCTAACCAATCTTGCATGATCTTCAGATTCAGCTACAGCTCCCTGCGCCAGCAAAGCGAGCATTATACAGGCATAAACCAATCGGTGCATTGCAGACCCCACGGCAAGATCTCTTTGCCAATGCAATGACTTCGATACAACTATTTCTGTCTATTGAAAGTCTTTTAAAAAATTAAGTTTGTTACGGTGTGTACCGTCCACGGTCGAAACATCCTTCGTGCGTTGCCGCATCCTCCTTCTCAGCCGCGACAATCGCCCCTCGCCCCGGCCCGATCGTTACAGGTCCAGTATCCGCCCGGGGGCGGGATCAGCCCCCACTGCGCCAGCTGCAGCGCCCTTCCCGCCCCACATTCCCTCCGATCCTCCTCTCGACGATCTCCAGCGTCTTGCGAGAGGCTTGGGCCTGGAATCGCGCGAGCCTCGCTGATGCCCTCGGTGGCAGGTAACTGGACGCTAGCAGCTATTGGCCTTGTGATCCCCTGAGATCATTATATTTGCGGACGAGATAGAGATGCCCACGGAGAGGATGCTGCTATCGCAGGGCCCCCCAGCACAGCGAATCTTCCGCCATAATGCTGAATGGGAATGCGCGAATCCAGGGGCACGGACGCTGGTGGGGCGAGCAAGATCTGCCAAGCGCCTACAATCATGCAGATCGCCGTCGGCCTGACAGGATGAATCCCCCATCAGCAACCGCATGCAGCCTTCGCAAAATCAGGCTGCCCGGAGCCAATCCTCCCTATCTATCCCAGCCTCTTTCAGCACCTTTGCAAGAAGGCTGACTCCAATATCCGTACCCTTGTGTAAGTTGGGTATGGTAACGCGGATCTCCCCCTTCACCATATAATCGTGGTGCGAACCCTTGCAAGGCCCGCGGAATCCAAAAGTCCCCAATCTGCGGATCAGTTCGCGTCTTGACACAGGAACGAACTTATTCGACAACGGGCACAGGCTCCACTGAAACATCTATAGCAAGGCCGTCGATCGATGGAATGGCATGACCAAGGCGTAAACCCAAGACTACCCAGCCTTCTATGGCTCCGATCAGGTCATCACGACAGCCTTCAATAGTATCTCCAACAGCTATGACGCCTCGGAGCCCTTCTACCGTGGCCATATAAGTGCCGTCCTCCAGCGTCTCATACCAGGCATGCCTCAAGGCTGCCTGAATGTATTCTGCAAACATGCAACAATTAATGTGGGCTTAAAGGATTTAACCCTTGTTTCGGATCGTCAAAGCGATCAGACGTTTGCGCTTTACTAGCAGGCTCACAGACGCCCCGGCCACCTCCGTATTTCGGGCGGGTACGATCGCAATCCCGCCGGCCAATCGCCTCCGACGCCATTGCCACAAGGCCCCGGCCGAAAGCCTCCCCCAACCAGGCGCTCTTGCAATCAGCGCTGTCTCTTGCAGCGATGTGATAGCGGCCGCCGTGGCCCCAGGGCGCGAGGGCCCATTGCCAATGATTGCCAAATAGGTAGACCACCCGATATCTTCGTGATAAGGACTGCCGGCCAGGTGGATCTCTTGGAGCAATCCTCCGGGCGGTCCCTCTAATCCAGCCATTTTGCGAGAAGGGACCGCAAAGCCTTTAACAGCATCGAACGTTCTGTTTTAGGATTCTATGAGAGAGATCTTGGAGATCCTATCGGAGAACGCCAGGGCAACTCCAACGGAGATCGCAGCTCTCCTAGGCCGAGAGGTCGAGGATGTGGCAAGGGAGATCCGAGAGATGGAGGACTCAGGGGTCATCAGGAAGTACATCACCTTGGTGGACTGGGAGAAGACGGATAGATCATATGTCTATGCGGTCATCGAGCTGAAGGTGACCTTGCAGCGGAACACCGGATACGACGCTGTGGCCGATAGGATAGCCAGGTTCTCCGAGGTCGAGTCGGTGAGACTGATCTCCGGAGATCACGACATATCGGCCACGGTTCGGGGGAGCTCCATGAAGGAGGTGGCGTTCTTCGTTGCTGAGAAGATCGCGACCCTCGAAGGCGTACAATCAACTTGCACCCACTTCATACTGAAGAGCTATAAGGAGCACGGAGTGATCCTGACGGAGAAGCCCAAGCCCAAACGGCTGGTGGTGACCGCATGAAGATGCGGATGAAGGAGATCTCGGCGCTTCGACCGGAGGCAAAGGTCGCGAGAAAGGTGAGGGCCATGCCACCCTCCGGCATCAGGAAGTTCTTCGATATGGTGAGCGAGATGGACGAAGCAATCTCCTTAGGTGTGGGCGAGCCCGACTTCGTCACCCCTTGGCACATCCGCGAGGCCTGCATATATTCCCTTGAGGCAGGCTACACCTCCTATACATCCAACAAGGGCATGCCCGATCTGAGGGAGACGATCGCGGATCACGCCAAGGGCTGGCTCGGCCTGGATTACGACTCTGAGGAGGAGATCCTTGTGACTACCGGAGTGAGCGAGGCGGTGGACCTGGCATTCCGGGCCATTTTGGATCCCGGCGACGAGGTCATAGTTCCAGAGCCCTGCTATGTGGCCTACGTCCCCGACATAATGATGGCAGGCGGCGTGGCAAGTATGGTCTCAACCGACTCCTCCAACCAGTTCAAGCTCACGCCAGAGGCCATAGAGTGCGCCATAACAGAGAAGACGAAGGCCCTCCTGCTAAGCTATCCGAACAATCCGACCGGCGCCATAATGACAAGGGAAGACCTGGAGGAGATCGCCGACGTGGTGGTGGAGAACGACCTGCTCGTCGTCTCCGACGAGGTCTACGACAAGCTGACCTACTCGGAAAAGCACACCAGCCTCGCCCAACTCGATGGGATGCAAGAGAGGGTGATCGTGCTAAACGGCCTCTCCAAGTCGCATGCCATGACAGGATGGAGGATAGGCTATGTGCTTGGAGACCCGGCGCTCGTTGGAGCGATGACGAAGATCCATCAATATACGATGCTCTGCGCCCCAACGATGGCACAGATGGCAGCAGTTGAGGCCTTGAAGAGGGGAAATGATGAGATGCTAAAGATGAGGCACGAGTACGACCTGCGCCGCAGGCTCTTCGTCTCCGGGCTCAATCGCATCGGCCTTGCCTGCTTCGAGCCGAAGGGGGCCTTCTATGCCTTTCCCTCAGTCGAGGGGACGGGGATGACCTCAGCCGAGTTCTCCGAGAGGCTGCTCAATGAGCAGAAGGTGGCAGTCGTTCCCGGAGACGTCTTCGGCCCAAGCGGCGAGGGCTTCCTGCGCTGCTCCTATGCAACCTCCAGGGAAGAGCTGATCGAGGCGTTGGACCGCATGGAGACATTCCTGTCCAAACGAGGCCTCTAGGCACGAGGGCCAATCAGAGCGCAAATGCTCAGATCATACCTCATTCGGGCTGGCAGCACCGACAAGGTGCTAAGGCCCTTCTCCCGCTTAGGTCTCTCCCCCAACAGCTGGACCGTCCTCGCCCTGGCACTCGCGTTCATTGGGGCAGCAGCTCTCGCGGTACATCAGCTTGCTCAAGGGCTTGTGCTATTCGTCCTATCCGGATTCCTCGATATGGTCGACGGGGCCGTTGCCCGCGAGCGCAACCTCAGCAGCGCCCGTGGAGCTTTTCTCGATGGAGTCCTGGACCGCTATGTGGAGCTTCTCCTCTTTTTGGGGCTGATGGCCTATATTGGGGAGGGGGCCTCTTATCTATCGATTCGCGCGGAGTACTGGATGCTCCTTCTGACATTCGGGGCGCTGATGACGAGCTTCGTTAGAGCCTACGCCGACCACCGTGGCCTGGTCGTGGACGCGGAGGAGCTTCGCCGGATGGGCGGCCTCTTGGAGAGGGCGGAGCGTCTCTTGCTTCTCTACATAGGCATGGCCCTGGGGCTCTTTCGCCCCGATTGGCTGCTCGCGATGATTGCCCTTGCCGCCCTCCTCTCAAACGCGACCGTCCTTCAGCGAATGGCATATGCCCTATCCAAGGGATAGGCCGATCGGCAGCATTCAAATGATTTATTAGTATATATATTGTATATTTTAATTTTTTAATGAAGATATTTAGAAGGATATGACATTTAGACATGTGAAATTAGAAGAAGATGATATCTACATGGAGCATTTGCATCGTCGTTCACAGGAGAATATCGTTATCATGCATATAGAATTGAAGCAGGCTTGAAGCGGAGGTGAAGGAAAGTATATATATAACATTGTAATAATGATTACCACATTAGTCAAAATAATAGGAGTGAGTAGCAATGAAGGAAAAAGCAAGGGATAGGGGCACCTGGGTGATCCTATCCATCTTGATCTTCTCCCTCGGGGGAGCATCAGCTTCGATAACTCAGCAGATAGCAGATGCCGCCCCCGGCTCTACAGTCTACATCAACCCCGGCACATACGAAGAGAACGTGGTCGTTGACAAACCCATCACATTGGTGGGGAGGAACAATCCCATCGTGACAAATCCGAGCGGCGATATCTTCAACGTGACGAGCTCAGACGTGGTCATCACAGGCTTCTCTATCACCGGAGCTGCGGGAAGCGGCATCCGGGTGGCGAATACAAGCCCAAGCACCTGGAAGTTCCTCTACAACAACGTATTTTCGAATGGCGTGGGGGTCACCGACCTCAGCACATCCACCGCAGATGCCAAGTATTGCTACTGGGGCGATGGAGGGACGAACGGCTTCAAGGGAGCGCCATCACCCCTTGCCCCCAACAACGGCGTCCTCGGATCCGTGGCCTTCGCGCCATGGCTTACGGCGCCGGTGATCAATGGGCATATCGGACTCGTGAACGGCTTTCCCTACCATTTCGATAATCCCGATGCCAGGGTGAAGGTGGAGATCCACGGAAGCAGCGCAACATCGGGAATGATAGGATCGGCAGCATATCTGGGGGCCCCATTCGACTCGGCCGACTTGCAGGCCTTGGCTTGCAGATACGTGGATGCATTCGTAGCCGGATACGAGGACGGCACTGCCAGGGTCACGGTCTCCTACTACGACTCGGAGATAAACCAGGTGGTTGAGAGCTCGCTCAAGCTCTACCTATGGAACGGACTCGCCTGGGTGGAGGCGCAAGATCTCGTCAGGAACCTGCCATTAAACAAGGTCACCGGAAGCTTCCCCGCCCCCTACCTCACGGGATCTCCGATCGCCCTGGCTGGCCAGGACTACGGCGTAACTATCCTGCCCGAGGAGAATCCTTCCCAGCCCATATCCTCCAAGCCCGCCTTCTCCACATTCAAGATAGAGTCATCAGCTCCGATCCTGGGAGTATACTACCAGATCGACGGGATAGATCCTGCCAAGTGGAAGGCCATACAGGAGAACATCAACGCCAAGACCTGGTACTGGCCCTCTTGGAGCATGACCGAAGAGGAGTGGGCAGCGCTCGGACAGGGGACACATACCATATACTTCCGCGCCACAAGGTCGGGCGCCTCTCCCTTCGGAGATGGCGGCGAGGTGAGATGGCAGTTCTTCAAGGCGACCAATGTGAGCGTGATCAGGCTGATCTCGCCAAACGGAGGAGAGACCTTGAACAGGCAACCTTTCGCCATAACCTGGGAGATGCCCGCCCACGAGAACGTCTACGGCGTCTTCCTGACATACTCGAGGGACGGCGGTGCCTCCTATCCATATGAGGTCGCAAACCTGCTGGGCCCGGAGACCAGCTACGCCTGGCGCTCCCCCAACATCAAGTCCAATCAGGCACGGATCAAGGTGACCGTGGTCTACTACGACGGAACGACTTACTCAGATACCAGCGATGCCGACTTTGGGATCGTCAAAGGGTATTCGTTCACCTCCTGGAGACCTGGAAGCGGCTTCTCCTCCTTCCGAGCTTGGCTTAAGCCTCCCTACTCCTTCAAGGCCGGATAAGGTCCTCCGGCCAACTTTTTCTCCTCCGATTCGATCACGAGAGAGGATAGGGGATTCGAGGCATTTTACGAGAGATGTGTTATCGGAAGGCGAACCTATAAATTTTTGGACGGCGAGGTCTGTAGCAAGGTTGGACCGTTCTGTCTCAAGATCAGCTCTGGTTCTCCCATCGGGAGAGGTTGTGGGTAGTCGAGAATGGCAGGTTCAGATGGACCGACGCGAAGTTGGTCTGGGACTGGGACGGCTGCACCTTTAGCCTAGCGCGGCCGGCCGAAAATGGGCTTTGCGTGGTCGTCAGGAGCAGTGCTAGCAAGGTCAGCCGGTTATAGTCCTCGTCGTAACCTTTGTAAGCTAATAGCGCATATCAATCTCGCATGATAAGTTACATTTGTTGTGCTGAGGACTATAAAGGGAGGGGTGGCGGTTGACCTGAGATTTATCTCACATTCCGCAGGTACGTTTTTCCCAAAAGTCGAACCTGACCTCCCACTCTTTTAGGCACATAGGACCGAAGCATAGCGATCTGTTGTGACTAATTAGGCACAATAGATATTTGCGATAATCAGCATCAATTGCCCCATTTGTCTGCATTTGTGCCTAATCAATTGGGAACTCAGGGTCAAACGGCGGCGGCGCACCCCGCAGCAAGCTGCGGGGCATGCGAGGCGCCGCCGCATAAAGATTGTACTAAACCGATCTGATCCATTCCTGAGTTGGACACGGATCCCCTTTATCCCCGATGCAAGCATCGGGGTATTACGATAAAGAGGAAAAAAAGTAACTATTCAGCATACCTCAATCAACATCAGTAGACCCATTCTATGATATCTCGCGCCGCCAGTTGCAGAGAGCTAACTTCAAGTAACTTCGGCAGAGATAGCGTGCCGAGATTGCTGTAATTTCCTCAGCCTTGTATCCTGAGCCATTCACTCCGCGTCCATAGATAAATACCTTCTACCTGTGATCCATTCCTCGTTTATGTCCATCACGATAGATCCTGCCACCCTCATCAATGACTGATCATTGGGATATGCCCCAGCGACACGGGTTCTCCGCTTGAACTCCTTATTGATCCTCTCCACCCCATTGGTCGTCCTGATCCTCTTCCAATGAGCCTTGGGGAATGCCTTGTAGTTCCACAGATCAAATCTATACCGCTCGATGGTATCTGCCGCTTTTGATTTCCCTTCCTCTCTGAGATCATCCGCAAGCTTTTGCATCTTCACCTCATCTTCGATAGCCTCCTTGAGCCGCCTCGCGACCTCTTTCCTGTCCGCCTTCTTGTGAATGCTCTTCAAGACAGCTCGCATAAAATGGACCGTACACATCTGCCACGATGCACCAATAAACGAAGTTTTTACCGCCTCCTGGATGCCTTTATGCCCATCAGATATTACAAGCTCCACTCCTTCAAGGCCGCGTTCTTTCAACTCGCCGAAGAGATCCGACCAGAATCCATCGCCCTCGGAATCGGCTATCTTGATCGCGAGAATCTCGCGATAGCCATCTTCTCGAACTCCTGTGACTACGAGTAATGCACGATTCAGGTATCTGGCGCCGTTTCTCACCTTGAAGTAGCTGGCATCAACAAAAAGATATCTTATCTTCATCTCGATTGGACGACTAAGGAATTCCTGGATTTGCTCATCCAGCATTGTGCAAATTCGAGAGACCGTAGAAGCCGATATATTTTCGAGGCCGAACTTCTTGACTATGCTTTGAATCCTTCTTGTCGATACCCCCTGGATATACGACTCTGCTACCGCCATCAGTAGCGCATTCTCTACTCGGGAGTACCTCTCAAAGACCTTTGTTTCGAAGGGGATTTCCCGGAGCTGAGGCTTATCGAGGATTAGGTCGCCAACGCGCGTCTTCAGAGTCCGCGTCCTGATGCCGTTTCGATGGGCCTTTCTCTTGCTACCTCGCTCGTATGGATAGGCCCCTGCCTGCTGATGCGCCTCCTCCTGCATCACTGAATTGAGGAAAAAGGTGAGCAACTGCTTCAACCCGTCCTCCTGATCGACAAGATAATACAGTATTAGACTCAATAGGTCCATGGTCTTGTATCCTCCTTGGCTTTGTGTCATACTAAGTCAGGATACAAGACTCATTATTAAATCCTACGACTAACTTATTTGCCGCGGGGTACCCCGCGGCAATCTATGAGTCGCTTTGATGGACTTCTGCTATTTTACAGCAGAATCGGTACGCTTCCTCGGCAGAAGATATCGTTTTTTATTCTGGTGCATTTCCTATTCCGGACCCCCCCCTAAAATCGCCAATAATATATAGACCTGAACCGCCCCCGCAAGAGCATAAAAATAGTGAATCCTTCGCAAGTTACTCAAAGCAATGATATAATAAGCCCTCCTTAAGGTAATTCCCGATCATATTTCATTATTATTCGACAGTCTAGACTAACCAAATCACCTCCACAATGCGTTTAGGCTGAGTTCAACTTAGATTGAGGTAGGATCAAAATCTACGAAATATAGTATTTGATCTACTTTGTCTCTTCTTTCTTGCATTTTGCAGCGGATTGAAAGTTCATCTCCATCTGAAATAAGCTCAATTAACGCAAGAATACTTAGCATTGTATCAGACCGCGGGCGAATAAGAGGCCGATTCTCCGGCCCCAATCGAGGTGGTTCATCGCAAGCTGCAATTCTGATTCTGGATATAACTTGCAGGATTCCATGCATCAGTACGCTGAAATACAGCAATGTCATCATTGCTTCAATTCGTTCAGGTTTCTCTAAGAAGATTGTTGATGCTAGCAGGGGCATCTTGAGCACACTGAAATTTTGCTCTACTTTGCGCTGACCTTTATAAAACAAGAGGACATCTCTGCTGCCCATAGTGTCTGGATCAATATTCGTCAGAAGACAAAATGATTCTTCCTTCTGGCGCAGTTGTTCAAT
>Ga0268276_1003045_pt1 | contig 13456 bp, 10 predicted proteins | sample saktaG_4_FD_190145 | JGI IMG/M metagenome (GOLD analysis project Ga0268276, IMG submission 190145) | Saline water microbial communities from Sakinaw Lake, British Columbia, Canada - sak_2010_1_5_45m | ecosystem: Environmental > Aquatic > Non-marine Saline and Alkaline > Saline ...
AATCTTCCGGCGCAACGCCACTTGGCAGAGCCTTTACCTCAACATCTATACCTTTATCTTTCATATCCTTTTCAAATTGGGGAATAACGGTATCTTCAACCCATTCTGCCGACTGAGTACCCCTTCCGCCTTTTATTGAGTTGTAGGAAAATGAAATGGAAACCTTTTCAGCAAAGATGGAAGTTGACATGGCCATTAGGAAAACAGCTAATGTAAGGACTAACACCAATAACACCATAATTCTTTTCATTTTTCTTTAACCTCCTTTTACTTTCAGGTGCTATAAAACACCTTATTATTTGACTACAGCCTAACTTTCAAGAAAGGTCTTATCAGCTTATACAGCTAATAAAACCTTTACTAATAATTTTTGACCTCCTCCCACCTCCTTTCGGCGTTCGCATGCTCAATACTCTTTTTCTCCAGCCATTTTGTAGTTGCATGAATAGCCGCACCAATGGCAACCGAATCTTCTGGGATCTCCGAAAGTTTTACTTCCACCTCTTGATCACCGAATAAGTACTGCGAAACTATCTCTCTTATTGGCTGGATTAGAGCATCCCCAAGCACGGACATTTTACCACCAATAAATACTGCCTCTGGTCCTATAATATGTATTACGTTTATTACCGCAGAACCGATCCAGGGAACAATATCTTTTATAACAATAGAAGTAACTACCTCATTATTTTCTTTAAAAAGTTCTGAGATATCTTTAATATTTTCGATATTTAACCCCTGAGATCGGACTTTTTTTATCAAAATATCTACTCCGGCAACATCTTCAAGATACAGGAATTTTTCATGATCATAAAATAAAGTATGCCCTATCTCACCCACATAATCGTATGCCCCTTGATAGAGTTTATTATCAATTACTACACCTGCTCCTATCCCTTCATCTACCAATATATATACAAAATTCTTCAAATCTTTCCCCCCACCATGCCACTTTTCGGCAAGTACTCCTACATTGGCATCATTCTCTATCCAAACGGGCAGTTTATACCTTTCGTATACAATCTTCCCGAGAGGGACATCTTTCCATCCTTTAAACTTCGGTGGATGTTTTACTACACCAGTCTGGGCATCAAGGGGACCAGGGACACCAATTCCTATAGCTCCAACTTTGATATTATGTTTCTTTGCGTCTTTCATACTATCATCTATGCTCAAAAAAAGTCTCTCAAGTACTCCTTTTGGGCCAAGCCCTTCATAGGATAATCCCTCTTTTCTCGAGATAATATTCATCCTGGCATCCATTAATACTGTTTTCACTTTCTGTCTGCCGAGATGAACTCCTATCGTATGTACAGCATCTTTTCTAATATGAAGGGGGATTGGTGATTTACCAACTTTACCAGTGGAGATTGTTGAGGATTCTTCAACTATACCTAAAGCTATAAATTCATTTATAATAGATGATATAGTTGTCTTGGTCAATTCTGTTATTCTCGAAAGTTCAACTCTTGAGATACTATCTTGTTTCAGCAAAAGGCGAAGTAAGGTAGTAGCATTTTTAATCCGTGTATCTTCTGGCTTCAATGCTAACATATTATTCTCCTTCTATAATAGTAAGTAACCATTACTTATCAAATATTTTATATGAATCATTTACTATTGTCAAATTTATTTATTATATTGTCATTTAAAAATTAAATATTCATAGGGGTCAAATCTTTATTCTTGACAAATAATTTAATTAACTGTCAAGAATAAAGATTTGACCCCTATGTCTTTTATATTTTAGCAAGTTTTATCTTTTTTTCCAACACAACAAACAAAAAGGCGGAAATCACCGCCATGATACTTCCAAATATAAATGGCGCGCTAACGCTAATATAAGTCCAAAGCAATCCGGCAATAAGAGAAGCAAAAAAAGTGGTGAGGCCGATTATGGTATGATAAACACCAAAGGCCGTACCACTCTTTTCTTGGGGAACCAAATTAGAAATGTAGGCCTTTCCCACCCCTTCGGTGAGGGCCATATACAATCCGTAAACCGGGAAAAGGAGCCAAAGGAAAAGACTAGAATGGACCAGGCCGAAAAAAAGATACACCGCGGAAAAAAGTAAAAAGCCAGCTAAAAGCACTTTTTTAGGTCCGATTTTATCCGAAATAATTCCAGCAGGTATGGAAAAAATGGCATAGGTAAAATTAAAAAGAATATAGGCCAGTACAACTAAACTCAATGATAAGCCTAAATTTTGCGCTCGTAAAATTAAAAAGGTGTCAGAACTATTACCCAGGGCAAAAATGAAACTGATCAATAAAAAAATCTTAAAAGATGGATCAAGCTTATGCCAATTAAAACGAAAGGTAGAGGAAGGATTTGCTTCTTTCTTCTTTTCTTTCACAAAAAAGAGCAGCAAGAGAATTCCCATAAAAGCAGGAATAAAGGCGAGAAAGAAGATTAATCGAAAATTATTACCCAAAAAATGAATCGCCAAAAGAGCAATCATTGGCCCGACAACTGCTCCCAGGGTATCAAGTGCCCGATGAAAGCCGAATGCTCTTCCTCGAACCGAGTTTTCCGAGCTTTCGGCAATCAAAGCATCTCTGGCTGAAGTTCGCGTTCCTTTCCCAAATCGGTCAATAAATCTAGCAATCAAAACAAACGGCCAACTAAAAGCAAGACTTAAAATCATTTTAGAAATGGCTGAAAATGAGTAACCGGCAACAACAAAAGGTTTTCTCCTTTGAAATTTATCAGAGAGCCAGCCAGAGACAACTTTTAAGATACTGGCGGTTGATTCCGCAATGCCTTCTATTAAACCGACAATAGCGACTGGCGCACCTAAGACGCTGGTTAAAAAAATAGGTACGATTGGATAAATCATTTCCGAAGCAACATCGTTAAAAAAACTTACCAGCCCCAGAACAAAAACATTTTTAGAAATACCGAATTTATTTTTCATAAAGTTTATTTCATTAACCCTTCAATATTAACACCCAACGTCTTGCGTCTTGGCAATCTTCGCCATAGTTTAGACGCTTGGCTTATTAACGACACCGCTTTCGACTAATGAAGTTAGAGCCGATATTTTTTCAGGTTCTTTGGCAGTTTTTAGAAACCGTAAACCAACGGGTGAATGCTGGCGATTGATAGTGCAAAATACCGCATTTTCCAATTGGCGGTGTGTGTTCGAAAAAATTCGAACAGATTTCGCCCAAAATTTGTAGGGCGGGGAAAATTCACCCCCAGACCTCCTTCCACCCGCGGAAGCGATCAATGGGAGCATAACCGAGTAGCCGCGTAGCCGCTGTTAGGCATAGCTGACTGCCTTTTCTTCAATTGCGAGCCTTCTTTTCTTGTTTTACAATCATTTTTATTAAATTCTTACCTTGTGCCATACACATTGGAACACCACCACCTGGAAATACCCATTGACCGGTCATATAAAAATTCCCTAACCCAGGCAATTTTTTAGGTAATGTAACACCAAAAGTTTTTACTGTGGGAACCCAACCCTCATAAGAACCTTGCCAATTGCCAGTATATCTTTCCCAAGTAACTGGAGTTGCAATATCAGTTATTTCAATATCTTCCCCGATTCCTGGAAATATATCGTTTAAGATTCGAATATATATTTCTAAAACCAGCTCTTTTTCACGATTATATGTATTTCTATCTTTTTCATATAAATTCTTCCAATAAAAAAAATCTGTCTCAATTTGAGTCTGAATGACACTCTTTCCTTTCGGAGCAAATTGGGAATCATGGCAATAGTGAAAGAAACTAATCCAAGAAACTTTCTTTCCTGCAATAATAATTGGTTCTTTCAATTTGAAATCAATTATTTCTGCCAAGTCGGAAAAATCTCTTTTTATACCTAAACTAATTGATATTATAGGCGGCCATAATGATGGTTTATTGTAAAATTCTTTTATTTTATTAGTAAGATATTTTCCGTCAAGCAGATCAAATAGAGTGCTACGACCATCACAGGCGGAAATTATGATGTCAGCCGGAACAATATTACCGTTGTCAAGTTTAATTCCTTTTGCATAACCATTTTCAACAATAACTTTTTTCACTTTACATTTATAGTATATTTTTCCGCCTAACTTAATGTATTTTCTTTCAATCGCCTGAGCAAATTTTAACGAACCGCCTAACGGATATCCTCCCTCTTTTATGTGCATAAAACTTAGCGGCATAACTGCCATCAATGCTGGTAGCTTTTTAACAGGAAATAACCGAAAAAGTATCTCTTTCATTTCTTGATTTCTGAACAATTTATTAAGGAAATCTTCAATTGTTACACTTTTCAATTTTATAAAAGAAGGCATAAAAGGAAGCAGCTTTATCAAATCTATGATCCTAAAATTCCCGAAATCACTATCCATAGGTGGATTAAACTTTGTATATTTTCGTATGAGACTAATATATTTGTTTATACTTTTTTTCTCTTCGGGAAATAGACACAACAATTCGTTTTCAAACTTATTTACATCTGTATAAACGGTAATAGTCTTATTATTAAGTTTTACAACTCGAAACTTATCGGTATAGAAAAATTCTATATTATCAGCTACACCTAATTCCTTAAAAATAGGATATAAGCTTGTCCCTTTGTTTGAACCAAGCACCCAATGAAGACAATGGTCAAAAAGATAATCCCCTCGTTTCCAGGATGTACAAACACCGCCAGGAATTGAATGCATTTCATATATTTCAGATTGAAAACCTTTCATTTGAGCGTAACATCCCGTTGATAATCCGGCAATTCCACCACCAATAATTATTATTTTTTTCATAGATTTACTTTTTACCTCACCTATTTTCATTTTTTTAGGCAGGCAGATTTTGCCTAACTCGTCATTATGCGAATTATTTTCATAATGTCAAACTAATATTGTATAATATACGAAATCATGCTACTTTTTATTTAGCTTGAACACAATTATATTTTATCAGAAATCAACGAAGATACAAAATCAAATCGAACCAACAGAACGAGAACTGAAGCGACCCTTTCGGACCTGCCTGCCGGCAGGCAGGTTGGACGATTTCAAGTTTTTCTTTGGCGACAAATTATTATGTAAAAAAAGATGAAGATTAAGGCTTAAGAAGTCTCACCGTGGAGGACCCACCCCAACTCCTGGTGCAAAGCCTATTGCCTGGACGGTGCGCATCCAAGCGAGCCCGCCCAAAGTCTCGATGCCACCACCCAGTCGGCACAAGGTCACTTTTTACATGTTTTACATATTTTACATATTGACCAAGAAACCATAAGGCATTGTTATCATACCTGTCATTACTTACTTCATTGGTTATTTCGAGGTGGGTAAGAAATTTTGTAATAAAATCTTCAAGTGTTTTTCCTGTTTCTCCTTGATAAGCTTGCGTCTGTAATGTTCGTAAGTAATCACGAGGAGAAGAGCCTATTTCTAATTGTCTTCTGCCTCCTAATGTCTTTCCTCGGCCTTGTTGAGGCATAATGGGTAAACTTTCAATTAATCCCACAGACCAGCCTAAAACGGCACAAATACGTCCATTATTGACTAATTCTAATTTGGTCTGTCCCCGATGATTGCTTGAATATTCTTGAGGAAAATATACCAGCTCGTCTGTATCTAGTGCCTGTCTTAAGGTATCCCATATCCAGACAGCTTTTTCGGTATTGACACGAACAGGTATTAAAGGATCAGAAGGAGAACGTCTGGTTTGATAAATTTTATCTTCTGCTGCGTGTTTAAGAATAGCTGCTTTCATTCGGTCAATAAGAAGGGGCGTTGGCATTGCCATGGGTGTTAATTCTAAACGATCAAACCCTTGTGGAACTTTTCTGCCTACAAGCTCTCTATTGTGAGCAAATAGTTCTACAACCTGTTCTTGGGTTGGTACAGGATATTCTCTTCCATCTATTCCAAGTACTCCTAGCTTACCTGATTTCGGAAGAAGCGTGAGAATGCCGGTGCGGTTTAAGGCGGTAACGCAACGGGCATATTCCCTTTCAACAGAAAATAACTGTTCTGATTGAGTTTTTTTCTTTTGCATAATTTATTTCATTAATTCATCAAGGCTAATTCCCAAATCTTTAGTAATCTTCATAACCGTTTGGATGGTGGGTTTAGTATTGTTTTAAAACCCTTCATAAATATACTAACAAATTTTATGAAATCAATCAAATTAAAAAATGAGGGAAGCCTGCTTTTGGCCAAAAATGAAGTTCGAGCCGATATTTTTTCAGGTTCTTTGGCAGTCTTTAGAAACCGTAAGCCAACGGGTGAATGCTGGCGAGTGATGGCGCAAAATGCCCGCATTTTCCAACTGGCGGAGAGGGCGGGATTCGAACCCGCGAGACAGGGACTACCTGCCTACTCGATTTCGAATCGAGCGCTTTCAACCAGACTCAGCCACCTCTCCTTTTATATTAGTCGTTAGTTTAAAATACAAAATACAAGAGAAATTAGCTAGCTAGTTAGCTGGTTTAATATTAATAATTTATTAACCAATTCACGAGCTAACTAACGAATCAAAATACACAATTAAATCAACGTCTTCCCTGAAAGAATTTTTGTAAAATTAAACTACATTCCTTTTCTAAAACACCGCTTACTATTTCAATTTGATGATTAAATCTCTTATCCTGTACAATATTTATTACGCTACCTGCTGCTCCAGCCTTAGGGTCAGGAGTCCCAAATATTAATTTATTAATTCTTGCCTGAAGCATGGCATAGGCACACATCGGACAAGGCTCTAAGGTGACATAAAGGTCAATATCTTCTAAATGCCAACTTCCTAAGTGTTTAGCAGCTTGTTGGATTGCTAATATTTCAGCATGAGCAGTAGGATCCTGTAACTCTTCTTTCTGATTATGAGCCCGGGCAATTATTTTATTTTGGTAAACAACTACTGCTCCAATTGGTACTTCCTGGTGAGAATAAGCGATTTCTGCCTCTTTCAGGGCTTCTTGCATCAAGCTAATATCTTTATCATTATTTTTTGGCATATTTTTAATGAAGACTTTCCGGAAGTATTGATATTGGTGCGCCCGGAGGGACTCGAACCCCCAGTCTACTGATCCGTAGTCAGTTGCTTTATCCAATTGAGCCACGGGCGCCCTATTAAAATAAAAGTTCCCTATTGATTTTATTATAATTTAAATTCTTAGTCAAATTTATTAAAAGAAAGTATCGAGTAAAAAAACTAAGATTCAGATTTAGGGGTACAATGAATTGTTTTAATTGAAATATTAGTTTAATTTTGTTATATTTAGAAAGCAGATCGTTTCACTTTATTAAAGAAGGATAAATACAAGAGGATCATACCTTAAATGACTAAAAATTCTGAAGATTTGAAAAATAAAAGAATCACCATAATGGGATTAGGATTAAATCAAGGAGGATTAGGAGTTACTCAGTTTTTAGTAAAAGCTGGTGCTCAAATTTTAGTTACTGATTTAAAAACTAAAGAAGAACTGAATCCTTCTTTGGAGAAATTAAAAGGTTTCAATATTAAATATGTCTTAGGCCGACACCGGGAAGAAGATTTTATTAACACTGATATGATTATTCAAAACCCGGCTGTTCCCCATAATTCAAAATATTTAAAAATTGCCCGGAAACATAAAATTCCTATTAAAACCGATCTGGATCTTTTCTTTCAGCTTTGTCCTTCTAAAAATATCATTGCCGTTGCCGGAACTAAAGGGAAAAGCACTGTATCTCAACTTATCTATCATATTTTTAAAGAAGCTCAAAAAGATACAATTTTAGCCGGTAATATCGGTATCTCCGTTTTAGATATTTTGGGAAAAATCAAACCTCAAACCTGGATAATCTTAGAAATATCTACCTGGCAGATGGAAGGGATGAAGAACCATAAATTTAGACCTCAAACTGGAGTTTTAACCAATATCCTGCCTGACCACTTAGATCGCTATCCTAATTATAAAGAGTATGCCCGGTCAGAAAAATTAATCTTCAAGCACCAAAACCCAAATGATAACTTAGTAGTAAATTATGATAATGAAGAGACTATTAAAATTAAAAAAGAAACCGAATTGCCGATTTACTGGTTCAGTGCTAAAAAAAAGATAGAGCCAGGATGTTATTTAGAAAATGATGAGTTGGTCTTTCAATTAGAAGAACATAAAACAACCTTTGCTAAAATTTCCGATCTCCCTCTACCCGGATCACATAATTTGGAAAATATTTTAGCAGCAAGCACAGTAGGTTTTATACATAATATCCCAGGTGAAATTATCCTAAAAGCCCTAAAAAAATTTCCCGGAATTCCTTATAGATTAGAATTTATTGGAGAATTTAGAGGAATTAAATTTTATAATGATACCTGCGCCACCACTCCGGAAGCAACTTTAGCCGCTTTAGAATCTTTTCCCAAACAGCCTATTATCCTAATTCTTGGTGGCAAAGATAAAAAATTAAATTACGAAAATTTTGGGATAGCTATCGGACAAAATAAAAAAATTAAAAAGATTATCCTCTTGCAACACCCCGATTATGATGCCTCTTTAAAAATACTTTCTGCCTTAAAAAAACACCTTGATTCAGAAAATATTATCCAAACAGCTAATCTTAAGGTGGGGGTCGAAATAGCCCTGCAACAAGCTAAAGCAAATGACCTTATTCTTCTTTCCCCTGCAGCAGCCAGTTTCGGGATGTTTAAAAATGAATTTGACCGGGGAGACCAATTCAATAATATACTAAGAAATCTTAAATAATCTATTTGCTGTAATTTAATTTTTACAAGATTATAATAAATTCATATTCGCCATGCCCAAAAGATAGAGTACTACAATTATTAAGGGCTGATGGAGCAAATAAATTAATAAAGAGTGTTTCCCTAAAAAACAGAAAACTTTTATCCCTGAAAAGAAAGAAAGATCAACAAGTTGAAATCTCCGAGAGTAATCTGAATAGAGTAAATTACTAAAAAATATGCCTATTAAAACCACTCCAAACCAAGGTAAAAGGGGGAAATAGTCCACTGAATAAAATTGAGCTGGCCTAAACCCTAACCATGACAACCAATAAAAATCAAAAGAAAAGCCCTTTAAATATGCTCCCAAAAATATACAAAGAAAACCAATTAGTAAGTTCCAATAACGGAGTTTCAGAAAAGGATAAGCTAAGATAATGGAAATTCCGATAAGGTGAAGTACGCCAAAAATTACAAAAGCCTTACCTAAAAATATTCGCGTTACCAAGGTTATAATTAAACCCCAGGAAAATACCTTCAAACCTCTTCGAAGATATTTCATGAATAATTTATTTCTATCCCTATGAATTTTCTTAGTCCTAAAAAAACTGACACTAAGGGATACTCCGACTAAAAAAATAAATATCATTGCAGTTGTGCGCGCAAAATACATCCAGAATCCAGAATATACATTGATATTATAATGAGCAAAATAGTGCAGATTATAAAGTAAGTGGTAGAGCACCATCATAATTATGGCAATTCCCCGCAGGAAATCTATTTCCCAGAATCGCTGTTGTAAATTTCTATCCATGAAATACCTCAAGAAAGATAAATTTAAATCCTTTTCATCTTCCACTTTTGTTACATTTTCTTTTAATCTTAATTATCTATTTATATTTTAGGTTGAATTTTAGCTATTCTGCTAATTCCAGGGCAACCTCAACCATCTGGTTAAAGGTCTTCTGCCGTTCCTCTGAAGTGGTCTCTTCTCTAGTTACCAAACTATCAGAAACAGTTAAAATCGAAAGAGCATTAACTTTGAACTTTGCTGCTAAAGTATATAATGCTGCTGTCTCCATTTCTACCGCTAATATTCCATAATTTGCCCAGTGCTTCCAGGAATTAGGGTCATCGTTATAAAAAGTATCGGTGGTTAAAACACTCCCTACTTTTACCGAGATATCTTTCCCTAAGGCAATATCATAAGCTTTTTTTAAAAGTTCGAAATTTGCAGTAGAAGCATAATCCATACCATGAAAGCGTATTTTGTTAATATGTGAATCCGTCGAGGCACTTATAGCTAAAATAACATCTCTTATTTTTATATCAGCCTGCATAGAACCACAGCTTCCGATTCGGATTAAATTTTTCGCCCTATAGTTTGTGATAAGTTCATTTACATATATCGATATAGAAGGTATACCCATACCTGTCCCCTGGACAGAAATTCTTTTCCCTTTATAAGTTCCGGTATAACCATACATACCGCGTACTTCATTATAACAGATAGCATCGGTAAGGAAATTTTCCGTTATATATTTTGCCCTCAAGGGGTCTCCGGGAAGTAAAATTGTACTGGCAATCTCCCCTTCTTTTGCTCCGATATGGATACTCATAGTCATTCACCCTCCTATTTGAATAGATTAAGTTATAATTAATTTTTGATTTAACTCTTTATTCGTTAAATCTTATTATACATTTCTCAATATATTGCCTAAATTTTTTACTATTCATCCTGTCGTGTCTAGCATCGTAGGTAACATGATTTTTGTTATAAGGAGAACTTTTGGGAAATATAACAAATGAACCTCTAAAATATCTGGAGAGTATCCTTGCACTTTTCGGCAGTAGAATTCTATTATTCCTTTCATCGTACCCCAGATAACCTTTTTCCCATATTTCTTTTTCTACATAATGACCTGGCTCCAGTTCAGTTATTTTTTCTTTTATAACAGATGGGTCAATGTTTGGGGTAACCGGCTTTAAACCAGCAGTTTCTAAACGAAAATAAGCCCAGTTAATATTATTAGGGAAATAATTAAATTCAAGTACTTTCAGTTTAACAATCCTTACTGAATTCGGGGTACTAAATTCAATACACCCTTTTTCTGATGATTTTTTTGCACCGGTTAAATCATGACCTCCACCAGCGGGAAATAGAGTATGATTTAAATTATCTACAGAACCTAATTTGTTAAGAATTGAAATTACGCTATCGATGCTCTTCCAAAGACAATTGTTTGGGATAGCTATCGGAAATAATTCTCTGATAGTTTTCTCCCAAACAATTAAATTTTCTGTTTCAAAATCACCTCTATCTAATTTCATAATTTCTCCTCCCTTTAGATAATATTTTAAATACTTTCTATCTCATTAATAAAAAAATTGCCGCCACCTTGCAAAAGGTTGAGACAATTTTTAAAATCTTCAGTTAGAATAAATAATGAATATCTGTTTTGGTTTTACCAATAACGTAATAAGAAATACTGCGGTTTTCTCTTAAATCGTGCAATAGAGTAACCCTCTTAACTTATAAGAAATGGCGGAGAGAGAGGGATTCGAACCCTCGGAGCAGGCCTTAACCCGCTCAATTGCTTAGCAGGCAACCACCTTCGGCCACTCGGTCATCTCTCCACTTGAAAGTATAACATAATATTTTTTTTCAGGCAAGAAAAACCGAAAAATATAGTATCGAGTATCGATACTTTCCCTTCTGACTTGCGGGAAATAAGAAAATATATTAGAATATGCAAAGCAAAATTTAAATTTTTACAGCTGTATCTCAAAATAAAGGAGAAACTGAAAAGGTGAAGCAATATCAATATGAGGTAATTGTAGTAGGTGCCGGCCATGCGGGCTGTGAAGCCGCTTTTGCCGCTGCCAGAATGGGGGCAAAAACACTCCTCATTACTTCCAATATAGACAATGTTGCCCTGATGCCCTGTAATCCCTCTATAGGAGGTCCGGGCAAAGGACATGTAGCCCGAGAAATCGATGCCTTAGGCGGAGAAATGGCTAAAAATACCGATAAAGCCACTATTCATATAAGAATGTTAAACACCAGCAAAGGTCCAGCTATGTGGGCTCTAAGGGCACAGATAGATAAAAGATTATATACTCAGGAAATGATACACACTCTCCAAATCCAGAAAAATTTAGATTTAAAACAGGAGATGGTAACAAAATTGATAATAAATAATTGTCGGATAGAAGGGGTAATAGTGAAAAGTGGTATAGAATTTTCTTCTCCCACGGTAATTTTAACTAACGGAACATTTTTAAATGGCAAAATTTATATTGGAAAAACTACCTATTCAGCGGGAAGAGCCGGTGAACTTGCCTCGATTGGTCTGGCAGAAAATCTTAGAGAGTTGGGTTTTAAAGTCGGAAGATTAAATACCTGCACCCCTCCTCGGATAGATAGAAGAACGGTTGATTTCTCCAAGATGAAAGAACAGAAAAGTGCAGATATTCCTCTGGCTTTTTCTTTTGAAAATAAAGGGAAAATATGTAAGGATTTTTCGGTATTTATGACCCGCACCAATCAGAAAACTCATCAGATAATTCAAGATAATATCCATAGAGTGCCCCTCTCTAATGGCACCATCCAAAGTGCAGCTATCAGATATTGTCCCTCTATAGAAGATAAAATAATTAGGTTCCCTGCAAAAGAATCTCATCAGATATTCTTAGAACCAGAGGGGTATAATACTGAAGAAATATATTTACAGGGATTTTTTACCAGTCTACCTGCTGATACCCAACAGGAAGCTTTGCACACTATTGAAGGCTTGGAAAATTGTAAGATTATCCGCTATGGATATGCTATTGAATATGACATTATATATCCTAATCAATTAAAATACTCTTTAGAAACTAAAGCAATTAAAGGATTATTTTTAGCCGGGCAGGTTAATGGAACCTCGGGATATGAAGAGGCAGCTGAACAAGGATTGCTGACGGGCATAAATGCCGTACAGCTATCACGCAATAAGGAACCCTTAATCCTGAACCGCTCAGAAGCTTATATTGCTGTAGAGATAGATGATTTAGTTACAAAAAGTGTGACTGAGCCGTACCGTTTAAGAACCGGACTGGCTGAATATAGACTTTTATTAAGACAGGATAATGCTGATTTAAGACTTATTCCTTATGGATATAAGATGGGGTTAATCTCAGAACAAAGATATAAAAAATTTCTAAAGAAAAAAACACTGGTTGAACATGAAAAGAAAAGATTAAAGGAAGTAATAATTCATAACACCCAAAAAGTAAATGAATTACTAAATAAATTGGGCACTACCCCTCTATCTGAGGCAGCTACTTTGGCTACTTTGCTTACCAGGCCTGAGGTAACTTACAATCAAACTACTTCTATCGATCCTAACAGACCAGAATTGCCTGCCGAGGTAACCGAGCAAGTTGAAATTCAAATAAAATACGCTGGATATATTAAACGACAAGAGATTCAGGTAAAAAGATTTAAGAAATTAGAGAATTATAAAATACCAAAAAATATAGATTATTTTAATATGCATGGTATATCCCATGAAGGCAAGGAGAGATTTTCAGAAGTGCAGCCAATTTCTTTGGGCCAGGCTAAAAGAATCCCCGGAATAACCCCTTCAGACATCGCCGCCTTAATGATAAATATTGAAAAGATAAAAAGGGTTAAGAGAGCATAAATAATATTAAATAAGATTAAATTCTCCTTTTGCCTCTGTTCCATAATTAATTACATCGGTTATAGGGCATTTTTCTTCTACTAATTTATGAAGT
>Ga0268276_1003047_pt1 | contig 13449 bp, 13 predicted proteins | sample saktaG_4_FD_190145 | JGI IMG/M metagenome (GOLD analysis project Ga0268276, IMG submission 190145) | Saline water microbial communities from Sakinaw Lake, British Columbia, Canada - sak_2010_1_5_45m | ecosystem: Environmental > Aquatic > Non-marine Saline and Alkaline > Saline ...
CTTCAATCCAAGCACCACGATTAGGAATAATTTTGGCACCATAAAAACGACGATCACGTAATGTTTCCGCAGTAAAAAAAGCACCGGAACTACGAATCAACTGAGACACAACCGTTCTTTCAATACCATTTACCACAAAAGTACCACGGCTTGTCATCAAAGGTAAATCACCTAAATATATTTCTTGAGTATCAATTTTATTATTTTTCTTATTTACTAATTTGGCATTCACTCGCAGTGGTGCTTCGTAAGTAATATTTTTTTCTCGACAAACTACTTCGTCAAACTTTGGCTCATCAATATAATAATCTTCAAAATATAATTCCAAATCACGACCAGTAAAATCGGTCAGAGGTGAAACCTCTTCAAATAATTCTTTAATACCATCTTTTAGAAACCAATCATAAGAAGTTTTTTGCACTTCCACCAAATCAGGCATGGGAATGGCATCTTGCAAATCCGTAAAAAACTTTCGTTTTTTTTCTAAAGTTGGCTGGCGTTTGACTAGTGACATAGTGTATAAGTTAATATTTTTTAAAATTAATATTCGGATATACGGATAATTCAGATTTACGGATTGTAATTATATTAATTGTAATTATATTATCCGTAAATCTGAATTATCTGGAAATCTGGATATTAATTTTTGTAGGCAACAAAAAAATCACCCCCAAACAAAAGGTGTTCATCACTACTCGTTATTTTTTATAAAATTTTTTGCACGCATGACGTTGGTACGGACCCCCATGACCCCATTTCGGAAATCTGAGAGTACACGTACGCTCTTATAGACAAGAAAGACATGTGGCCAGTGCAGAGAAAGCGTACGTCTTTAGTCCCGACAAAGTCGAGATAAATGACTTAACTTAGAGAATTTTTGCCATTTTTGGCAAAAATCAGGTTGGCTTAATAGTACACTAAAAAAATAGTTTTGTCAAATTGGATAGGTTAATAACTATTGAGCTTGCACAGTCGAATGACTGTGTCAAGTTTGGCTTATTTTAGCAAAATTTTAACTTTTTTACTTGTGGTGGTGAAAAAGTTATCCACAACCAGATTGGGTATAAGACATTTTGTAAACAAAAAAAACCCGCTCCGATGTACATCGGAGCGGGTCTATTCGTGTTGATTCGTCTATATTTGTGCCATTCGCGTAATTACTATCTAGGACTAAAATTCATTAGACCGGCAATTCTAGCTTGTTTAATTGCCTTAGCCACACGACGTTGATGTGTGGCACACAAACCACTACGTCGGCGAGGGGCAATCTTGAAATAAGAAGATACAAAACGACGTAAGGTTTGTATATCTTTGTAATCAACTACTTCAACATTATTAGCACAATAATGACATGATTTTTTTGATTTATTTTGCATACTATATTTATCTGCGTCAATCAACGTTTAGCCCGCATCAATCAACGTTTAGTTTAAAATGGAATATCTTCAACTTTAATATCATCGTCATCGCCAGCCATATCCACTGGTGGCGGTGGAACTTCGTCTGAAACACTTGTTGGAGCTGAAGCACCACGAGGAGCATCAAGCATTATAAAATTATCAATAATAATTTCAGTGCGATACCTCTTTACACCATCGTCTTTACCTACCCAATCGCGTGTTTCTAAACGACCCTCAGCATAAACACGACGACCCTTGCTTAAATATTGTCCAGCGATATCCGCTAGCTTGCCCCACAAAACACAGTTGTTAAATTCGCTTTTTTCTTGTTTGGCACCAGATTGATCGGTCCAAACTCTACCAGTAGCGATGGTAATATTAGCGACGCTACGTCCAGTTGGAGTAGTTCGCACTTCTGGGTCGCGAGTTAATCGCCCCAACACGGTTGCTCGATTGAGATCCATATTGTTTGTTAGTTAATAAATTATATATGTACGAACTACAAACAGCTACGTCGTGCCTGCCGCCTGCCTGCCGGTAGGCAGGGCAGGCAGGAACATACGAACCGCGAACTAAAAAATATTTTTGTAGTTCGTATGTTCATAAAGCGAAGCGTTTTGTAGTTCGTACATAATCAATATTATACACTAGAAAGGTCAATATCCAAAATCTCATCTAACTTTTTGTCAATATCTTCCATGCTAACTTTTTCTTTTTTTGTTTCTCTTTTTATATCTTTCTTCACTTCTCCCCTCTCTTCTTTCTTTTTTTCTTTCTTCACTTCTTCTTCCACAGACTCAGTTTCAATCTTTGAAGATTCAAATTCACTTGGTTCTTCATCTACTATTATTTTAACAGAAGTAGAATCCACTTCTTTGGCTGGCTCTTCTTTTTCAATTTTAACTTCAACTGGTCTTGATTCATTCGCGCTTGCTCTAAAATTAGAATAGGTTGATTCCTCTCGGTTTTGTCCACCCATTGGCAAACCAAACTGAATGACTCGGCTTTTTTGTTTAGCAGGATCATGCTTTTGAACTAAAGCCCGTAATAATTCTGGAATCAAAACTAACTTTTTTTGAATACTTACCACCACTTCTGGCTCAGCATCAAAATAAGCTAAATTGAAATAGCCATAACGGATATGCTTGATTGGATAAGCCAAACGTCTTTTTTCTAATTTTTCAACCAAAAAATTGGCTCCACCCGCATCAACAATAATTTTACTAACTTTCTCTAACAAAGGTTCTACCTCGTCTTCTGATAAAGTACCAGGTAAAATCAATAATAACTCGTAATTTTGCATAATTTAATGTATTACCCGACCGCAAACCAAACATAAAGACAAATCTTCGTTGACTTGGAACGGATTTATTTGTTTTCTACCCCCCTAACGCTTGATACGACCTTCAAGCTAGAAATTAGCGCTGACATTTATGGGAATATAATACTATATTTGTTAAAAACTGTCAATAGAGGATGAGACACGACCCGGGTGATTGGGTGATAGATGATAGATGATAAATGATTTAAAATATTTAATAAAAACAACACTTAGATATAGAATGTTTATAGTTAGCAGTTTTCAGATACCCAAAGGGCATCGGTATACTCTGATAACAGATAGCATGTAAAATAATCACTGTCCATCAATCACCCGTGTCGTGTTACGTGTTACGTGTATCGTGATTCGTGAAATACGAATAGTACAAAAACCCCACTTTGTGTTATAATACTAATGATAGAATAACTTAAATTCTCTAATTTTATGTTAAACGAAAAACTACTTTATCAGTTGATTAAAAAATTCTTCAATTTAAAAACTTCGGATTTAAAAATTTACGCGGAAAAAGCCAAAAAGCTTAATCGGACTTTGGAAGAATATTTATTGCACGAGGGCGTTGTAGATGAAATCAAATTATACACTGAAGCGGCCAAAATTCTTGATGTGCCATTTATTGAAATAAAGGGCAAAGAAATTAAAAAAGAAGTTCTAAATCTAGTACCACCTTTGATTGCCCAAACTCATAGCATTGTGGCTTTTGAAAAAAATAATAGTGAAATTAAATTAGCCACGCTTGATCCACAAGATATTCAAACTATAGAATTTTTACACCGCAAAACTGGACTTGCTCCCAAGGTTTATTTGACCAATCCAGAAAGTATCAAAGATGCCATCAGACGTTATCACGCTGATTTGGAAAGTGAAGTGGCCATTACCCAACTAACTGATGGCCAAGAAGTTGCTGAAAGTGATCTAAAAAAAGCGGCCGAAGAATTGCCGATTATAAATATTGTAAATAGTATTTTGGAACACGCTGTCTATGAGGGCGCCAGTGATATTCATATTGAACCAACGGAAAAAGCCGTCACTGTCCGCTACCGCATTGATGGTATGTTGCACAATGTCATGACTCTACCCAAGACTGTCAAAAGTGGTATCATTGCTAGAATCAAAATTTTGTCTGATATCAAAATTGATGAGCACATGAAACCGCAAGATGGTCGTTTTAAAATTCAAATTCAAGATGAAAAATTATCTTTTCGTGTTTCCATAATTCCAGTTTATGATGGTGAAAAAGTGGTAATGCGTATTTTGCACGAAGGTCAAAAACCACTAACTCTAGATCAGTTGGGCTTTTTACCTTATCCAAAAAAATTGGTAGAACGCGCTATTACCAAACCCCATGGTACAATTATGGTGACGGGACCAACTGGATCAGGAAAAACCACCACCTTGTATTCTATCTTGGGATTGCTCAACAAACCAAATGTTAACATTTCTACAATTGAAGATCCAATTGAATATCATGTTGATGGAATTAACCAAAGCCAAGTAAATTCCAAAGCTGGTTTTACTTTTGCGACTGGTTTGCGCGCCTTTTTGCGTCAAGATCCAGATATTATTATGGTCGGAGAAATCCGTGATCAAGAAACAGCTGAAATTGCTATTCACGCAGCCATGACCGGACACTTGGTCTTGTCCACTTTGCATACCAATGACGCGCCGACCACCCTACCTCGTTTGTTAGATATGGGGGTGCCACCTTTTTTAGTTGCTTTTACCACCAATATTATTGTGGCCCAACGTTTGGTTAGAAAAATTTGTGAAAAATGTAAAAAAGAATTTCATTTGGACAAAAAAGCTCTTGAAGAATTACAAAAAACAGCCGAGGTAAAAAAATTGACCGCCCTATTCAAAAGTCAAAAATTAAAATTAAAGCCAAATGAAAAAAATCTACAAACCATGACTTTTTTTCACGGCGAAGGCTGTCGCCACTGCAATCAAACTGGCTACAGAGGCCGAATTGGTATTTATGAAGTAATGGAAATTGATGAAAGTATTATTAAAAAAATAAACGAACACGCCTCGGCATCGGAAATAAAAAATTTAGCCCGTAAAAATGGTATGATGAACATGATGGAAGACGGCCTAATCAAAGCCAAACAAGGCATAACGACAATAGAAGAAGTCTTGCGAGTGACTAAAGAATAAAATAATAGATACTAATATACTAATTGTACGAATTATACTAATGGTATACTAATATTTTCTTAGAAAATTATCTGATGACTACTTTCTTTGGGTTATAAAATACAAACTCAATTACGTCCCCTCCCCTATGAGGGGAGGGACAGGGTGGGGTTTTCTTTAGTGCAAATAACCCCCTCCTAACCTCCCCCTCATAGGGGGAGGGGCTATTAATTCAAACTTTTTTATTTGTAATAACTAATTTTTTAACATCAACCTTACAACAACGCACATTTGTATAGCATTAGTATAATTCGTACAATTAGTATATTAGTATGAAAAAAGAAAAACAATTATCCCCGCTTGAACAGAAAATAAATAATTGGGTAACTGATCATCTTACTCGCATTCCTTTGATACAAAAAATATTCTTTTTGGAACACCTCCACACCATGATTCATGCCGGTTTGTCATTGGTGGAATCGCTGGATACTCTTGGCAAAGAAATTGAAAATAAAAAATTACAAAAAATAATTATTGAAATAAAAACCGATATTGAAAAAGGTCAACCATTGGCCGAGGTGCTAGCCAGATACCCCAAAGCTTTTCCGCCGATTTATGTAAAAATGATAGAAGCTGGTGAAGTGGCGGGCAAAATGGAAGAATCACTAAAACAAGTGGTAGATCAAATGCAAAAAAATGAAAAATTAATTTCCACAATTCGTGGAGCCTTAATTTATCCAGCCGTTATTGTCGTGGCTATGGTTGCTATTGGTATTATGATGGTGACAGTGGTATTACCAAAACTCACCGTTCTTTTTGAGGAATTTGATGCCGAACTACCACTGGCCACCAAGATTTTAATCGTTATTACTGACTTTGCCAGCCAACCAGTAAATATGGTCATTGTTTTAATTTCTTTAATCGCAATTATTTTCCTATTTATTTTTTCTTTAAAAAAATATCCAAAATTTAGACGAACAATTCACAATCTAAATTTACACCTACCAATTTTGGGGATGGTTATAAAAAAAATAAACTTAGCCAGATTTTCGCTAACTCTATCTTCACTTTTGAAAAGTACTATTCCTATTGTTCAAGCAGTTGAAATCACTAGTCAAACTTGTGGCAATGTTTTGTATCGAGACTATTTAAAATTAACTTCAGAAAAAATAAAAACTGGCGTGCCTTTGTCAGAAATTTTAGGAGAAAATCATTATCTTTTTCCTCCGATGGTGACGGAAATGATTATGGTTGGTGAAAGAACTGGTGAGGTAAATCAGTTATTAGATGAGCTCGCTAATTTTTATGGCAATGAAGTGGATAGAACTATGAAAAATTTTGCCACCATCATTGAACCAATTATAATCCTCGCCTTAGGTCTAGCTGTCGCCGGCATTGCCGTCGCTGTGATCATGCCAATGTACTCGCTCGTGCAAAACTTCTAACAAACAAGATACATGGAAAAATATACATAGTAAAAAATATTAAAAATAACCCGCTAGGGTTATTTTTTATTTACTAACCGTAATATTCTAATAAAAAAATAAGACATAAAATTTTTTCCCCTCCCCTCTTAGGGGAGGGTTAGGGAGGGGTTGAATGTCGAAGAATTTTATTTAGTTTTTAATAAAACGATAGTTGCTTGCTTTTAAGTATCAACCCCCACCCTGCCTACCGCCTGCCTGCCCCTACGAGGGGGAGAGATTTAGGTCTGTGCTTTATATCGTATTTGTTATTGAAAAAAACACTAACTCCACTAAAAGGTTTTTTTGTGCTATAATAAGTATAATAACATACCATTTTTGATGAACAAAATATATTGTATGTTTTTCCATGTATTTTGTATTTTTTAAATTATGTTTACCAATCCATTTCCCAATGCCTTTGGTTTGGACATCGGCGATTTGTCAGTAAAACTGGTTCAATTACAGAACTTGTCTTTTTGGCATCGCCGACCATATTACAAACTAGTGACCTGTCGCTCAGTTGATTTGCCAGCCGGATTAATTGTCAATGGCGAACTGCAAAAACCAGAAGAAGTTAGAAAAAGAATAAAACACCTACTTCAAGGCACGGAAAAACAAAGAACTATAAAAAGCCCCTGGGTAGTAGCGTCTTTGCCCGAGACCCAAAGTTTTATCAAACACATTGAAATAAAAAAGTCAGCCGAAGATTTGCTAGATGAAGACATAATTGCCAATGCCAAAAAACATATTCCATTTGATGAAGATAATTATTATTTACGTTGGCAATTTTTGCCCGATAATTCAATCGAAAAAAATACTACCAACCTACTAATTGGTGCCGTTCCCAAAACCATATCGGATAGTTATACTTATCTTTTGGAAAGTTTGGGGTTGGGAGTGTTGGCTTTGGAACCAGAGGCTCTAGCTCTCACCAGATCTATGGTGACAGCTGAAAAAGAATATAAAAATGAAGCCCGGGCTATTCTCTATATTAGTGCTGCCCAATCTAGTTTGATTATTCACGATCATGATATTATTCAATTTAGCACATCACTACCATATTCTGGTGAAATATTAACTACAGCATTATCACAAAAACTTAATTTATCTTACGAAGAAGCCGAAAAAATAAAAATAAAACATGGTACTTCTTATAAAAAAGGCAATGACAAAGCTTGGAAAGTAATGGTTGATTTTAATAAACAATTATTAGACGGTATAAAAGATGCTTTTGATTTTTATTATTCTCATTTTCTAGGTGCCAACAAAATAACTAGAATTGTGATGTGTGGTGGTGGTTCCAATTTGAAAAACTTGGACAAGGTAATTTCCACGAGCCTAAAGGTTATTGCTCGCCCCGGCAAACCTTGGAAAAATTTGGGGGGTAACCAAGAAAATACTCTGCCTGCCGAAGAATCTCTCTCTTACTCTAGTGCAATCGGATTGGCTTTGCGAGCAGCTGACAATCCTTTTTTTACCAATGACATAATCTAATTATGATACCTTCACGCCTAAATTTACTCTCACCCGAAAAAATGAAAAGATTAAGTTTTTTGTCTAATTTTCAATTTATAAAAAATATATTGGAATTTTTTTTAATTATAATTTCAATTACTGGCATTGTTTTGCTAGGTGGTGAAACAGTATTGGAAGATTATACCAATGAATTGAATAACACTCTAAATAGCATCCAAAACCAGCACGCCGACACCAACAAACAAATTAGACAAATAAACGATACACTCAGTTTGGTAGAAAAAATTCAAAAAGAATTTAATCCCCTAGCCAACTCTATCGCCGAATTAGCTGATCTGGTACCAGCAGAAATAATTTTAAAAACTCTAAACATAAATAAAGAAAATAATCTGTTAACAATCGCTGGTTATGCTCCTACCCGAGAGGCCTTGCTTGATTTACAAAAAAACTTATCAACCTTGGATTGGATAGATAGTGTTGAAATCCCAGTATCTGAGCTGACTGAAAAAGAAAATATTAATTTTTCTTTCACTGCCAATCTAAAAAAATAATTTATGGCCACCCCTTCGCTAAAAAATAAATTGATTATTATCCTCATTATTATAGTGGCGACTTTGGTTATCATCAGTCTGGGAATAATTTATCCAACAGTCAAAAAAATTAATGAATTAAAAAATGATATTACAAAAATTCAAAATGAGGTGGAACAAAAATATAACAACTCTCAAAAACTCCGTCGCACCATGCGTGAACTGACGGAAACAAAAACAAACACAGAAAAATTCACCCAAGCCACAATGAAATTGGGCGACGAATTAAAAGTAATAACTGAGTTGGAAGATTTGGCACTTAAATATAATATTGACCAAACTTTGAATATTTCTTACAGTGGCAATGATGCCAAAATAAAAAATACTGCCACCCAATATTATGAATTATCTTTTTTAAATAATGGTTATTTTGCCGACCACATTAAATATCTAAACGAAATTGAAAAACTACCTTATTATATAATAATAAAAAATATTAGTTTGGAAAAACATCAGAGCAAGGCCACTCCAAACGATACCCAAATACCCATTACCCTAAGCTTCAGTGCCAAAATATATGTCACAACTGAATAGAAAAAATTTAGCTGATATACCAGAGTACAAACACTACTCTCTTTTGCGATTGATCAGTTTCTTGATGATTGGCCTGATTGGCATAACAATTATTGGCGGAGCGTTTTTTGTTTACAACAACATCTATATTGCTATCGGACAAACTCAAGTCTTTATGAATATTGATCAAAGTTTGGCTATTGAAGTAATTGATTTTGCCAAATACGACCGGGTTGACAAAACCTGGCAAGACAAGTATAGTGATGAAGAGTTAGTTATCAGTAGAGACCCTTTTAATATGGTGCTAACCACAGAAAAAAAAGCGGACGAATAAAAACACAATAATTTTATGTTTAAATATCTTTTCGAACTTGGTCATCAACCCCACATCTCAATCGCCGAAATCCAGGCGGTTTTTGCATTTTCCGCCCAAGGCAGATCCGCCTCTGGCGGAAAACGAATGGGCAACTATTTTCTATTAGAAACCAAGGACAAACTAGATTGCGAGGAACTAATGAATCAGTTAGGTGGGACAATTAAGATTGCAGAAAAAATAGAAGAAGAAAATATCACCGACTTTTTGGCAAAAACTCCAGAGGAATTTAAAATCCAATTTTCTCTATCTGGATCTAATAGCAAAAAAATCGCCATGGCCGTAAAAAAACAATTGAAAGCCATGGGACGATCGGTCAGATATATTGAGCCAAAAAATACTGCCACGATTTTGCACAATAAATTAATTAAAAAACAAGGCGACCTGACAATTTTTGAAGATGAAATTTTTGTAACCAAAGCTATCCAACCTTTTGAAGAATTTGGCGAACGCGATTACAATCGACCTAGCACCGACAGTTGGTCTGGTATGTTGCCACCAAAATTGGCACGAATTATGATTAATTTAGGATTGGCAGATGTACAGACGCGCCATGGCGCGTCTCCAATCACGCAACCAGATGACGTTGTATTACTAGACCCCTTCTGCGGTTCAGGCACAGTCTTGACCGAAGCCCTTGATCTGGGTTTTAAAAATTTAATTGGCTCTGATATTTCCGAAAAAGCAATTGAAGATACTAAAAAAAATATAGAATGGATGCAAAAAAATTTCAAATTTCAAATTTCAAATTTCAAATTATTCACTTCTGATGCTTGTAAACTACCAGCTGAAATAAAACCAAACTCAATTGATTTAATAGTTTCCGAACCCTACCTGGGTAAACCTTTGCGTGGCAATGAAAGAATTGACACTCTTCAAAAACAAGCCAACGATCTGGCTGAACTCTACGCTTTGGCTTTCAAACAATTTCATAAAGTTTTAAAAAAATCCGGAATAGTTATTTTCATCATTCCAAAATTTAAATACAACAATTCTTGGGTAGAAATTGATTGCCTAGAAAAAATTAAAAAAGCTGGTTTCAAAATTGTTCCCCTCGATCCAAATTCTCCCCCTAATAAGGGGGAGTCAGAAGGGGTGTCACTCACCTACCACCGACCAAAGCAACATGTGGCAAGAGTGATTTGGAAGTTTGTGATTAAGGAATAAGGAATAAGGAATAAACGAACCCTGACTAGATCGGGTTTTTAAAATCCCCTCTTGAGAGGGGACAAAACCACCCCGTCCTCCGATGCGAATCGGGGTCCACCCCTCCTTCGAAAGGAGGGGATAAATTACCTACTTTTTCTCTCAACCCAGCCAAATAATATTAAATAATCGCCAAAAAACACCGAGGGGTCTTGACAAAACCTCTTTTTTGTGGTATAATATATTGTCCGCAATTTCTGCGGCAAACACGAGGGGGGATCAAGATGGAAACACTGGTAATGTATTTTGTATCGCTAGTAGGGACCGCTTTAGTAATATTTTTCTTACAGAGCTCCGCCCACCTCTTCCGAGAAGCAACGGAAGAAAGAAAATTGGGTCTGTCATACTGGCGGAAAGACGCCCTCATGACGGGCGTGACGTTCATGGTGGGTATGGCACTGACAGTAGGGTTGCTATACCTACTGCAACCCAGAGTGCCGATGCAGATGACGGGGTTTTGCTTCGTCAACCTTGGGCTAATAGGATTTGCACTTTACCTTCTTGTAAAGGAACCAATCCTTCGGCTCATCAAAGAGGGAAAGAAACAATTGTGACCCGACCCCCGCTGGCAGGAGCGGGACAAACGATAATTTCGTTCTTTGACTGGAGAGGCCTGCCCCCTCTCCCACTGACTATCTTTTTCACCTTGGCTAGTGTGGAAAAAATTGAAGAATAAAAAATCCCGAGAAACTCGGGATTTTTTGTTTTTAATTAATTCTAAACCTCCACAATCTTCCCCACTTTATCATCCAAGTCCTCTTGTCTTTCCAACAAATTCACATACATCTTACTTCCACCCTTGGTTTCAGACCACGCTTCATAAGGTGGCCTGAGAGGATATCCGCCATTCCCTTTGCCACCTTTCCACATTTCTTCGTCTATTCCCATTTTACCAATCATCAAGCTTTCTACTACTTTTCTGGCAAAAGCTGGATCTTCTCTTAACTTAACGGCCAATTCATCCGCAACTGACTTTGGTAAAATACACTCCAACCCCAAATGTTGACCTGTACGTCCGGAACAATCCCGATACCCAGTATTATCATTTTGTTTGTGTCTCTTAAATGGCTCGGCACAATATCGAAAACTAACCGCTGGTTCATTTTTGCCACCAGAAACCATCTCACTGTGACTAGCGATTCTTTTTCTACCTGAATCAACTTGCTTAGTCCTCTTCTCCTTACCACCAATTTTACCTCTCCAACCACTGGCCTTGACTTCTTCTTCAACTGTTTCCATTATTGGTTCCTCTACCGGTAATAAAATTACTGTCTCGTCAACTTCCAATTGTTCTCTTGTATTATTATAGTATTTTGGTTGTGTCTTACTCTCTAAAAAAGGGATTAAATATCTATCTGAGCCTCTAAGAGCAGAAATACCCCCATCAAATCTTGACAAATTTTTTCTATCTTTAGCACTCTGAAATCCACTATGGATCACTTCCCTACCATCAACAACTGTTCCTTCCCGCAACGACATACTAAGACCAACTCCACCATTTTTAGCTATCTCATCCAAAAGCATTTTTTCTCTTACTTCTTTTAACTCTCGTTCATCTACAGTTCCTTGTGTTTTTGCTCTTTTTTCTAAATCATTTTTATGATTTAATGCCTCTTTTTCTTTTTGTTTTAAAATTGCCTCTTTTTTTAATAATTCTAATCTATAAACCAAACGCATTATCTCCATTGCTGTATTTCTTCCCTTATCATCCAAATTAAATTTACCATCACGACTCATTGTCTCTTCATTTTGGTCTTGCTCAAAAGCTTCCATAATTTTTTTCTCAATTTCTTCCAAAACACCAGGACCATCATCTATCACCCTCTCAAGTGTCTCATCATTACCATATTGTTTTAATACCTCACTAGTCTTAGGAAAATCTTTATCAACTTTCATTCCCATTTTTTTTAGAGTTCGAAAAGTAAACAACATATTTTCTTTAGGAAACAATTTTTTACTTGTCTCCATAAACAAACAATTTGCTTCTTCTGTTTCATCACTTTGAATCATTGTCATTTCACTAGCTAAAAGCGATAAAGTCTCAGGAAAACGTCTACCAATAGCATTACTATCAGGCTCTTCAGTAGCATTTAAGTATAATAAATCAGTTTTGGCTCTTTCATTTCTTGTTTTGTGATTTTTAGATGCAACCGAAGCATCTCCATCATCAATCACAGCACCAACTGCCTCAATCCTAGTATCAAAAAAATCAATGATTCTTTTTCTTTCTTGTTTTTTTTGTTCTTTACTACCTACTTCAGGATTTTTATTTTCAAAATCACTCATACAATTTATGTAAAATTATTTTTTATTTTATAATAATTATCAAACTCAATCACACTCATAATTCATAAACTAATAAACCTTCTCCACCATCACTCCACTATAATAATACCACAAAAGCTCATCATAAGTCAAGCCCAAATCATCAGCCCTAAGTCTGGCGTCGCGCTGACTCATACCAACACCATGGCCAAACTGCGCTCGGCCGGCGTCGTATTCGGCTCGGACTGGAACAAGCCATGGTTTAGCACTTCCACCCCAGACTGATGAAAAACTCTTGGTCCAACCATTGGAATTGCCAAAATATGGTGTAGTCACAATTTGATTGTCATAAGTCACCATAATACCCCGCACATCTTTGGCAGCTTTGGCTACATTTGGTTGAGCCAATTCGGCTTCATAGCCTAGATACAATTGATCATAGGTAGATCCCAACACATCAAAAAATGGGTAACTGCCTTTGTGCACAAAAGCATAATTACGCGTGGCTACTAAATTGGCCTTGATAAATTCATAATTATTATCATTATGAACCTCAGCCATGCCAGCGGTATAATCTTCCAATAACAAATCATTGACTGCATAATATTCCTTGTCTACTTCACCTTGACGAAATTCTAGCGCGCCACGATAACGATTGAAATCTTCACTGCCCACCCAACTCATTGGC
>Ga0268276_1003048_pt1 | contig 13446 bp, 7 predicted proteins | sample saktaG_4_FD_190145 | JGI IMG/M metagenome (GOLD analysis project Ga0268276, IMG submission 190145) | Saline water microbial communities from Sakinaw Lake, British Columbia, Canada - sak_2010_1_5_45m | ecosystem: Environmental > Aquatic > Non-marine Saline and Alkaline > Saline ...
CGATCAGGGTTTTTCCGGTCCCGGGCGGCCCGTGCAATAATATGCCTTTGGGGGATTTGACACCCGCATACGCATAGATGTCAGCGCACTTTAAGGGAAGTTCAATTGCCTCCTGGATCTCTTTTTTGATCTCAATAAGACCCCCCACATCGTCCCAGCTGACATCGGGTATTTCAACAAACACTTCCCGCAGTGCCGATGGCTCAATCTCCCTGAATGCATTCATGAAATTTTCTTTTCCAATCGTGAGAGTGGAGATGATCTCATACGGTATCTCCCGTTTGGTAAAGTCGATCTCCGGCAGTACCTTCCGTAGCGCGTGCATCGCACTCTCCCTGCAGAGCGCTGCAAGGTCAGCACCCACATACCCGTGCGTGATATTTGCCAGTTCATCAAGGTCGACATCTGCCGATAATGGCATTCCCCGCGTATGGATCTCCAGTATCTCCCGCCGCCCCTCCCGGTCCGGGATCGGAATTACAATTTCGCGGTCAAACCGCCCGGGCCGCCGGAGCGCCGGGTCAAGGGAGTTGGGGATATTTGTCGTGGCGATCACAATGACCTGCCCCCGGTCCTTGAGCCCGTCCATGATCGAGAGGAGCTGGGCGACTATCCTGCGTTCTACCTGCTTGTCCCCGCCGACATCCTCTCGTTTGGGGGCGATGGCATCAATCTCATCAATGAATATGATGGCAGGCGCATTTTTCTGGGCTTCTGAAAAAATTTCCCGCAACCGGGCTTCTGATTCGCCGTAATATTTTCCGACGATTTCAGGACCTGAAATGAAAAAAAGATTGGCATCGGTCTCCTGTGCAACCGCTTTTGCAATAAGTGTCTTTCCTGTGCCCGGCGGTCCGTGGAGGAGAACGCCCCGGGGGGGGTCAATGCCGATGCGTTCAAAGAGTTCGGGATACCTCAGAGGGAGCTCAATCATTTCCCTGATCTTTTCGACCTGTCCTTTTAACCCGCCAATATCCTCATAGGAGATCAACCCTTTTTTCTCCTCTTTTTCTATTGTCTTTTTTCCATAGAGTATGACACTTGTCGACCGTGTGATAAGTCCGATCTCGGGATTGGCATCTTTGATGAGAAAATCAAACTTCCTCCCGAACATGGTGAGGCGGATCTGGTCTCCCTTATTGATCGGTATCTCTTCAAAGAGCCGGCTGTCAACCTCTTTCTGGATGAAACGGTCGAGCGGCTGGAGCACGACCATTTTTACCGGGGGTATGGAGACCGGTTGTATTTCCACGCTGTCATGGAGCCCGACATTTGCATTTTTCCGTACAATGCCATCGATCTGGATAGTCCCTTTCCCCCGCTCTTCAGGAAAGGAGGGCATCACTTTGACACACGTTGTCCTTTTTCCGGCAATCTCGATGATGTCCCCGACACCCACCCCCAGTTCTTCCATTGTCCCGGGATCGATCCTGGCAATCCCCCTCCCGACATCCTTGTTCCTAGCTGCTGATACTTTCACTTTCACTGGTCGTACCCCCAAAAATATGCTGGAATGTAAATTTAAACTCGTTCAGTTTATGCAGAATATACAGTTTTCCCTTTTCTGTCGGGCTATAGAGTTTTGATTTTCCCGACGTTTTTACCTCAAGAATCCCTGCCTGCTCGAGTTCATAGAGGATCCCATAAATTCTTGACTGCGGGATGAGAACGTTATGGCGATTATGGATCTCGTGGACGATGTCATATCCTGATAACGGTTTATCCAGGATCGAAAGGACGAGTGGTTCTAAGGACTTCCTGACGATCTCTTCAACAACTGCCTGGGGAACAACCGACACCGATTCCAAAGGATATGACTGGTGCGCAATTGAGATGGAGGTCTCGTCTCCTGTGGAGACAATGACCTTTGTGATGCCTTTTGAGAGTTTGTTTATCTGCTCACTTTGTAAATTTTCAATATTTACTGCAAAGATTCCCATGACCGGAAACCCGGACTCCTTTTTGGTGAGGATGTATTTTTTTATTGCCAGGATATGGTCAAACTCTTCAGTTTCAGAAAAATCAATAAGAACCCGCCAGCAGCCCGGTGTATCAGATATGGTTGCCTGGTCCCAGTTCTTTTCAAGAGTGTTGAGGAGGTAATCCAGTTCATTCCTTTTTATCCGGTGCGTGATGATCTGTTCCTGCTGGATCTCCTTTAAAAAATATTTATGGATCGTGGAGCGGGAATAGGCATACAGGATGCGGTGTCCCTTTTTTATTCCTTCTTCAATTAAATTTTTATAGAGTGGTTCAAATTTTGAAGGAATGGTATAGAGGAGGAGGAGGATGCCCTGGTAAAAATTATCCAGCAGGATGGCTTTGCTTTCAGGTTCAATGAAATCTTCGGACTCTTCGGACTCCCCTCCATGCCCTTCTTGTGAAAGAGACTGCATCTTCTTTCGCTTTCTTTTTACAAGTTCATGTTTTTCGGTCAGTTTCCGGTAGAGCGCTAATTCCATTGCTGCCTTGAGTTCCAGTTCATTGAACGGTTTTACAATATATCCATAGGGGTGGACCCGTTTTGCTTCTTCAATAATTTTATCGTCAGCATAGGAGGTGATGAAGATAACAGGAATATCCAGTTCTTCATGGATTACTTTTGCAGCAGCGATCCCATTGATCGCTCCGGGCATCACGATATCCATGAGCACAATATCGGGTTTGAGCGCCCGTGCCTTTGTTATGGCATCCTCTCCTGATGCGGCCATGCCGACGACTTTATAGCCGATACGGGTCAGGCGCTCTTCCAGCTGCAGGGTGATGATCGCTTCATCATCAACTACAAGTACTTTTGCCATGGTCTCTTTCTGCCTGTGCTAAAGGAATTTCTATGACGACCTGAGTGCCGTTTTCGCTTTTTATCAGGACTGATCCGTGCAATTGCTGTTCAACGAGCGCCCTCATAAGTTTTAGCCCCAGCCTGTTGCTCTGTTCAATATCAAATCCCTTGGGAAGCCCGACGCCATCATCACGGATGACAAAACGGAGCTTCGTTTTTTTCCTTGATGAGGAGATCTTCACAACACCGCTCCTGCGTCCTTTGAAGGCATGCTTATGGATATTGGAAAGTATCTCGTTTAAGGCAAGGGCACAGGGCATCGCCTGGTCAACAGGAAGGTAAATTTCCGCACAATCGATGCTAAAGTCAATAGTACAATATTCATGGATGTAAAATCCGCTTGTCGTGTCCACCAGTTCGGTGACCTGTTGTTTCATGTTGATTTTATCAAACCGTTTACTCTCGTATAACCGGGTATGGATGAGCCCCATGGTGTGAATTTTTGCCATAATATCGGTCAGGACAGCGGCGATTGCCGTGTCATGGGTCCTCATCTTTGTCATATCAACAAGCCCGATGATCAGCTGCAGGTTGTTCTTCACCCGGTGGTGGATCTCCCGCAGCAGGAGATCTTTTTCATCTGATGCGATTGTCAGTTCCTCCTGCATTGCCTTTCGTTCAGTGATCTCCATCTTCAACTGCTCGTTTGCGCGGAGCAGATCAATCGTACGCTCCTGTACCTGTTTTTCAAGCAGTTCCTGCTGGTTTTTCAACTGTTCCTCCAGCGTCTTTCTTTGTGTGATATCCCGGGCTATAACCTGCACTGCCTGCCGGCACTTATAGGTGATGAGGACAGCTGCAGCCTCAATATCAAGTATCGTGCCATTGAGCTGCACAATCTTCTGTTCAAGAGTGGGGACCGGTTTTTTTCCGTCCATTACCTGTTGAATCCATTTTTTAAAACTATTTAAAGAATCAGGATGCACCTGTGATGAGACTGATTCTCCTATGATCTGCCGGGGACTGGATGCACCGAACAATGTGAGTGCAGCAGAATTTATTTCCATGATTTTGTAATCGTTCAGGATAAAGATGGCATCGGGAGACACCTCTACCAGCTGCCGGTAGTGTTCCTCACTTTCAAGGTGTGCCTTTTCAGCCCGTTTCCGATCGGTGATGTCGCGTTGGGAGATCCTTCTTCCGGCCCAGGTGCCGTCATCTGCAAAGATTGCCCGGCATGTATGGCCAATCCAGTGCGTTGTGCCGTCTTTTGTGATAATGCGGAACTCAACCTCTGCGGGATTCTCACTCTCCTCACCATACTCATGGAGCGGGATGTGCTCCTCCCACAGGGCACGATCATCAGGGTGGATGATCCTGTCGATCAAGCCATTGTCTGCGATAAATTCTTCCACAGAATATCCTGTAATGCGATGAATTGACGGTGAACAGTAGACAACACCCCTGTTCGGGGCAATCCAGTATTCCCAATTGTACGTCCAGTCAATCATGGTGCGGAACCGGTCTTCACTCTCCCGGAGCGCCTCTTCTGCCTGTACAACATTCGTGATATCCCGCCCGACTGACTGGTATTCCACAACCGTGCCGCTCTTATCAAAAATTGCACGGTCGCTCCAGCGCTGCCACTTTACCTCTCCGGACGGCATTATGATCCGGTGCCGGATTAATGCAACAGGATTTTTACGCGTAAGTGATGCGATGTGTGTGTTCATCTGCCGGGTGTCATCCGGGGGAAGTAGTACCATGTGCCGTCTCCCGATGCAGTCTTTTTTATCCAACATAAAATAACGGCAGTATGCTTCATTGACAAACGTGAGCGTGCCATCCGGAGTAAACCGGCAGATCAACTCGGTCTGGTCTTCCACAACGGCGCGGTACCGCTTCTCGCTCTCCAGCAGTACCCGGTTGATCCGGTTCAGTTCCGTTGTCCGTTCGGCAATACGCTGTTCCAGTTCCCCGTATGCTTTCTTGAGCTGCAGGTCATTCTTATGCTTGTAGAATGCGATCTCGATTGCGGTCCGGAGTTCCCTGGCGTCGAACGGTTTTAAGATATATCCATAGGGCGAGGTTGTCTTTGCGCGTTCGATGAGGGATGGATCAGCGTATGCCGTGAGATAGATGATCGGGATGGAGGCATGCGAGAGGATTTTTTCCGCAGCATCGATCCCGTTCATCCCGGGCCCGAGATTGATGTCCATTAAGATGAGATCCGGGCGGGCAGTTTCCACATACCTGACAGCGCCCGCGCCGGTTATTTCAATCCTGTCGACTTTGTACCCGAGTGAGTGCAGGGTTTCTTTCAAATCTTCTGCAAAAATCCCTTCATCTTCCACAATCAGAATCGATTTATCAGTACTGGCAGGTTTATCCGGACAGGGAACTGCAGCAGTCTCCTGAAGTGATGCGGGGGGAACCGATTCAACCGGTGAGAGAGAGACGTATTTGTCTGTTCCATCTGGATTTTTCTCTCTCTGACCGTTCTGGAAATCAATCACGCTTTTTTGATCCTGATCGATTATTTTTTGCACCCGTGCCATAGAAATTCCTGTTCATCGGACTTCTTCTTTATCTGGTGATGAAACCGATTTTATGTTCCCGCATTTCAGCCATTCCAGTACATCTTTTTTTACATCTTTTTTACTAAAATTGCAGATGAACCGTTCGATATCAGGGGAGATATGGGGCACCACGTCATGGGTTGCACCGATAAAGAGGATCCCGTACATCCCCTCCTTGAGAGATTCACTGATCCGCTGCGCAATATACTGGTCCCGTTCGATGGTCAGCTCATACAGCCGTTTTTTGTATTTTTCACTGAGTGATTCGCGTTCCGGATCGGTTTTAGCGTTTACGATTGCTTTGATGATCTCATATTCTTCTTTTAAGAGGACAGGGTTTTCCGTTTTTTCCAGAAGAGCTCCCCGCTCAATCGTGGATAGTAAAATCTGGTGGTTGGGGATGCCGTCCTTTGCCCCCATCGCGACGAGTTTTACGCCGATTTCACCGCCGATGGGGATGCCATCCTGGTAAATTTTTATTGCATGAGCATCGACACAGTCCAGGATATCATTGACAATCGTGCGGAGGTTTTCCCAGAATACTGCAACATCCTTCCGGTGCTGGTCCCGTTTTTCCTTGCCGAATTTCCGGTCAATCATTTCGGAGATGTCGTTCTTTAACGAACCCATCTCCTTTTCGCTGTGGATGATTGGTATTATGAGCAATTTTTTTACCATACCTGATACCTTTTTGCCCGGGCCGGGTCATGCAATGCGGTTCTTTTTTGTTTGATGTTGTATCTTGGGAAGATCTCATTCACATGTTCTTTTACTCCCAACCTTGAATGAAAATACCCGCGTGTGCGAACGCCAGCGAAAATGATAATTGACATGAAAGTGTGCTATCCCCGATCCAATTATTGGGACAACGCTCCCGGTTTTGTAATGATTGAAGATCTGGCTTTGTTGGTACACTGTTACATATACCTTGACTTTATAAACATTACGCCAAGTTTCAAAAAATATAAATGATGTCTGGAATGATGGAACACAAAAATTTTCATTAACAATCTCCATACGACGATCGGCAGTCACAAAAAAAACCACGATCCAACATTGAGAGAGAAAATTCGGGCTTTACGATACAGGACCGATCTTTTGGTCCGCCCCGGCACTAAATACATGTTTTCGCAAGGAGGGAGGCATAGTCGAAAACCCTACTTTTAATACAACTTGGGTTTTCTCAAATGGTTGTTTGCGACAGCCGGAGCAAACGGCCACGAGAAGAACCGCAAGGTTCTTCACTGGAGTGTTAACACACCCAATTCCTAAATAGACCAATCCCCGCCTCTTTTGAGGCTACGATTGGTCATAATTGTTGTGCTCTACACTATATACAAAAACAGGGAGGGCCACGGGCGGGACCTGGACAATGAAGAAACTACCCCCTCTCATCCGTTATATAAGATTCGCACAGATACCGGTTGTTCCCTCACGTTGTGTATTGTCACCGGTTCGTCGGGCTCTTTGACAGCACGGGGCATATCACCCGCTATAAAACCGGGGATTGTACTTTTAATTTCCGCTGTTTTTTACCATTCCGAATGGTTCCGGTGCATTTTTTATTGAACTTCTCTTCACACAGTTCTTTGCAACAATGAATCCATACACACCGGCATAACTATCATAAGAATATGCATTCCGGTGTTCACCGCACGTCCTTTGAACCGCGGGAGTGATGGTACCTTCTTTATAAAAGTTATCATTGGTTACCTGTGGATCAGCACCGGTATCATCCGGCACGGTGGAGATTCCATAAAAGCCATCCAGCATCTTCAGCGATCCGCGTTCAAGTGCCTTTATTACCTTTTTATCATCCGTATTTGTCATATTTCCCACCTTTCACCTGTTGGTTGGACCGACAGTATCCATTTTTTGTGATACCATATAGTAATTCCCGAAATTTCCATTTCATGCCTCAAAAAAAGAAAAAACCAGGTTCTTTCCGGCATCCGGAAATCTGAGATATAAAATCAGTGTTTATACGAAATTGCCACCAACAAACACCATGATCTCATGTTATCCAGCTCGCCGGATCATCCGGATGACAGGATATCAAAACAGGAAATATGCTTTGAGGAACATCTCCTCCAGCCTTAAAAAAAATCATGCATTATAAGCGATAAAAAAAATTTCAAGATTATTTGGTTTTTTTACTGACCCGGCATCGTTGCTATGTTACTCATCATTACAGGGAGGAGCGCCGCTACCATGAGCATGAGAATAATGACCGGAATTAAAACTGCAAGGACAACGGCAACTGCTGCCTTTCCTGTGGATACCTGGTGCATTTCCCGGACACTCAGGACATCAAGGACCAGTGTCCAGATGCCGCCGATAAATGGTCCGATAAAGGGTATCCACCCAATGACCATGGCGGGAGTCGAGCCGTACGCTAGTGCCTTAACCGTATGCATATAATCCTTACGCCCACCGGCAAGGTACACCCAGATATGGAGCCAGACCCCGAAGATAAACAGGAATACCACAGCGAGGATCGTGATGACGACAACCGTAAGGATTGCACCGATTGCACCAATAAGCGGTAATGCCCAGCCGAGTTGTGCCATGAGCTGGTGCATGGCATTCAGTGTTCCATGTCCTCCCAGGATCAATGCGATCAGCGCTGTAAGGATCGCATTGAACAGGACGATGAGGGTGTAGTACTTAAGAGTAAACTCCATCGGTTCATCCCGCGATTTCTGGAGCGTCTCAACAGGGTTCATGAGGAACCCTTTTACAGGGTTTACGAAAAACCCTTTTGCCGTGTCATATGCATTGACAGACATACCTGTCCCCTTTTCTTAAGATACGATTTATACAATTCGCCAGTTTCTAAAATTCAAGACAAAAAAAGACAATTATCTAAAATGGTCAAATTTCCTTGGTATTTTTTCATTTCCTCTCTGGAATGAAACACCTTTTTTTTATGAAGGTGATACCAGTACCACCTGCCCACTCCGGTGGAGATCTCTAATAGTTTACAAATAGATCAGACTATTAGTTACAGGAAACAGGTATAACCGGCGTTTGGGAAGTGTAAAGTAACAGGTAGTACAAAAGTTCCAAATCATTCCTGGATTCTCTCACTGGACACACTCCCGGATAGACGAAAAAATCTGCATGCAGACCCGGGGGGAAAAAGGGAAAATTATTCTTTCTCCTTCACGACAATCGTAAACGCCGTCCCCGCCATCTGGTCCAGTTCAATCGTGCCCTGCAGCTGCTCCACAAGTGAGATCACCAGCCGGAGCCCCAATGATTTTGCATTGCGCCAGTCAAAGTCCTGCGGGATTCCGACGCCGTTATCCCGCACAACAAGAGAGATATTATTTTTGTCTTTTGTGATATCGATGACAATCTCTCCCCTCCTGTCCTCAGGAAAAGCGTACTTGATCGCATTCGATATGAGTTCATTGACCATAAGGCCAAGAGGGATTGCCGTGTCTATGTTCATATTGATTACAGGTGCATTGATGGTGAGGTGAATGAACTGCGATTTGACGCCGTAAAACGAGAACAGTTCCCTTGCGAGGAACTGGATGTAGTCCTTGAGATCAATGCTCGAGATGTCACCGGACCGGTAGAGCCGTTCGTGGACCAGCGCCATCGCCTTGATCCGGCTCTGGCTCTCCTTGATCATCTTCACAACTCCGGGGTCGTCGATAGTGCGGGCCTGGAGGTTTAACAGGCTGATGATGATCTGCATGTTATTTTTGACACGGTGGTGGACTTCTTTAAAGAGAATGTCTTTCTCGTGCAGGGACTTATTCACCGCCTCGGTACGTTCGGCAACCTTCGCTTCCAGTTCCTCGCTGAACTTTTTCAGCCATTCCTCGGCCAGTTTCCGGTCAGTAATGTCCTGGTTCGCACCGTGGGTCTTGATAGTCCTGCCGTTTTCGTCTTTCGTGATTCCAAAACGCACGATAATATGCCGGATCTCACCATTACGGTGGATAATCCGGTGCTCCAATTCAGATACATAATTAGGGTCGATTGCCTGTATGGCTTTATTCATTTCGTCGGCAACTACGTTTATTTCGTCCGGGTGAACAAATTCGCGGGCATATGCTTCCGCAGACATCTGGTACCCGCCCTCCCGCTCTGCCGTTGTGCCATACAGAGCGTAGAACCGATCGTTGAAGGTAAAGATGCCTGAGGCAACATCAAATTCCCAGTTCACTAAGTGTGCCAGGTCCATCGCTTCTGCGAGTTGTTTTCGGCTCTCCTTAAGCCGCTCCTCCACCTGCTTGCGTTCTGATATGTCCCGAACAATTGCCAGGCCAACTCTTTGCCCCAAAAGCGTGATAATATGAAAATTTACCTCGACAGGTATAATTTTCCCATCTTTTCTCCTGTGTCCGGTATCAAATTTCGCATGGCCGACAGACCTTACTTTTCTGGTTATTTCATCATAGGGCGGGATGTTGTAATCAGCTATATCAAAATCAAGCGGGCTGTGCTTCAGCATCTCATCTTTTGAGTACTGCACCATCCGGCAGGCAACTTCATTGACATCGATGTACCTGCCGGGGCGCCCATCGTCCCCTATTTCAAAAATTTCAATCGCATCATTTGCCTTGTCGAAAATATCACGAAACTTCTCCTCGCTCTCCCGCAGTTCCTCGTGGACCTGCTTTCGCTTCAGATCGGAATATAACCACAGGGAGAGCAGGATGAGGGCAAGGATGATGCTGGACAGAATAACTGCTGTGGCCATGGCTATCTGGGACGAGGCACCGCTTGCTTCAAGAATCTCCGGCAGCGGTGTTGACAGGCCGATTGTCCACGTGTTATTGCCCACACTGACCGGTGTCCATGCGGCAATCTCCGGGCCTTTTTCCGGGAGCCAGACATAATACCCGACCCCCTCCCGGGCATTGGAGACATCCCCGGTCATCTCCTCATAGTGACTTGCCCCGTTTTTTTGCTGTAAGGCGAAAATCTCTGCCATGCTCTTGCCCCAGTATTCCTTGGGCAGATCCGCACTCTGGTCAAATACGATGTGATCCGGCGCATAAATCCAGGCATCACCGCTTTTTAACAGGAGGATGGGATCGATAAATTTTGTATAAACCTCCTGTTCAATAGCCGAAATGTCCTTTCGGCCAAGCACCTCTGTCTGTATGTATACGTACGCTTCAACACCGCGGGCTGCTTCACGGACAATCTCCAGTTCAGTCTGCTGGTAGGAATATATCGCTGTTCCTGTCGCAACCTGGTTTAGGTTGATGATGTAAAAGACCCCAAGCCCGACGAGCAGGATAAAAGTCAGGAGAACAAAAATGTATTGTATTCTTACCCTTTTGAGTACATGAGGTTGTTTCTTCTGGATTTTATTTTCCGCATTGTCCGTTTCTGTTTTCCTGCCGTTCATTTTCAACCTTCAGATTGTTTGTTGCCTGATCTATCCTTATTCCTTCTCCTTCACGACAATCGTAAACGCCGTCCCCGCCGTCCGGTCCAGTTCAATCGTGCCCTGCAGCTGCTCCACAAGTGAGATCACCAGCCGGAGCCCCAATGATTTTGCATTGCGCCAGTCGAAATCCGCCGGGATACCGACGCCGTTATCGTTAAACAGGATAGTGATCGTGTGATCCTGTCTGTGGATCGAAAGGGAAATCTCCCCTTTTCTTCCATCGGGAAATGCGTGTTTTAAGGAATTGGAAATCAGCTCATTGATCATCAGCCCGACCGGGATGGCGGTGTCGATAGCAAGGGAACTATCCCGGATATCCATCGTGAGCGTTATACCCTTTCCTTTCATGCCGAGGAACTGGATGAGGCTGTTCCCAAGGGACCTGATGTAATTGTCAAGGTCGATCTTCGAGAGGTCCTTGGACTGGTGCAGTTTTTCATGGACAAGTGCCATCGCCTTGATACGGTTCTGGCTGTCCCTGAATGCGGAAAGAGTTGTCTCATCCGTAATATACCGTGACTGGAGGTTCAGGAGGGAAATAATAATCTGGAGGTTATTTTTTACCCGGTGGTGGACTTCGCGGAGCAGGACATCTTTCTCACCCACGCTTTTAGTGAGTTGCTTTTCAGCGTCGAGACGGATGTCAATCTCCGTCATCAGTTTCATGTTAATATCTGAGAGGTCTGACGTTCGTTCGGTAACTTTGCGTTCAACATCCTCGCTGAATGTTCTCAAGGCTTCTTCTGTTGCTTTGCGTTCCGTGATGTCCTGCCCCTGTGCAATTGTTGCAATGACCGTTCCTGTCGGATCGAGAATGTTTGATGAGTTCCACAGGACAATCCGGGTCTCGCCGGATACATGGCGTATAGGGATCTCAACGACTTCCCAGTGTTCCCCGCTGAGTGTCTGGCGGATCAGAGCCATGGATTTTTCACGGGTCTTGTCAGGGAAGAGGATCTCGAGGGATTGCCCGATCACCCCCTCGCGGGTCATCCCGTTCAGTTGCTCAAAGGCGCGATTGAATTCCGTGATCTTTAATTCCGGGTTCCAGGAAATGACCGGTACGTTGGCATACCGGATCAGGTTCTCAAGATAGTCTTTACTCTCCCGTAGAGCATCCTCACCCCGTTTGCGTTTGGTGATGTTACTATGGGCTGTTACCACCCCATATCCTCCGAGGGGGATGGGTGCAGCAGTCACGTCGATCCAGGTGATATCCCCTTCTCCTTTGACAAGACCCATCTCAACGTTTGAGACGAGACAGTTCTCTTTTAACGCCCTGACGCTGGCATACTCGTCCGCTGGCATGGGGATCCCGTCGGGCCGGATAATGTGCCATTCCCTGCCATCAACCTGTCTGCCCGCCTGGTCTTTTTTTGGAAGTCCCAGCAGTTGTTCTGCCATGCGGTTGCTCTCTACAATATTCCCGGCTTTATCAGAGATAGTAATGCCAAGCGGGACTGATTCAAAGAGTACCTGGTACTTTGTCAGGTTGACCCTTGCCGCTTCCTCTGCCCGCCTGCGTTCGGTAATGTCCCGGATGTTGCACTGGATGACCTTCTGAGTTTCCACAACATAGACATTGCCGACGACCTCTACATCAATAACCCGCCCGTCTTTTGTCTCAAGCGGCAAATCTTCATACCGGATATATCCGGTCCTTTTTAAGTCGGCAACAGCCTGCTCTGCCAGCGCCTTGTCCCTGATAAACCCGATCTCCCAGAGTTTTTTCCCCAGCATCTCATCACGGGTGTATCCCAGTAGGGTTAAGAGGAACGGGTTTGCATCGGTTATCTCCACGGCTTCTGCATCAAGGATCAGGATGCCGTCCTGGGCGGTCTCAAAGAGCCTCCGGTACCGGGTCTCTGAATCATGAAACCCTTCCCACACCGCCCCGAGTTTCACTGCCCTGAATATCGTATCTTTCAGCTGGGCGAACTGGACCGTTGGCTCACCGTTTTTCTGGAGATAGAAATCCGCACCGCTGTTGAACGCTTCGATAACTACTTCTTCCCGTCCCTTCCCGGTGTATAAGATAAACGGGAGACCGGGATATACAGCGCGAACCGCCCTGAGTAACTCAATGCCATCCATACCGGGCATCTGGTAATCGGCAACAACTGCATCAAACCTGTTCGTTTCTATCTCCCTAAGTGCTTCTGGTGCAGAGAGTGCTGTTGTGACGGTCAATACACCGGGCACTTCAAGAAACCTCTTCTCAAGGGAGAGGTACGCCGAATCATCATCTACGCAGAGAACAGTGATCATAGCAAGCCGGCAAAAAGAATGCTGAACCCTCCTTCCCCTTACATCAGATGCTGTTTGAATAAAGGGTCATGGTACTTTCCAATTTTTGTGTCAAAATTTGGAAGTACGGATTGCGGAAAAAAGCTCAGTATGATGCACACTGCCACATCTTTTTGTCATATGGTACTGGATACGCAGCCAGTGCATTATCCCCCACCCGTGGCAAACCGGGACCAGGTGGTAATTATTCCTTTTCCTTCACAACAATCGTAAACGCTGTCCCGGCACTCCTGTCCAGTTCAATTGTCCCAAAAAGCTGTTCCACGAGCGAGACTACGAGCCGGAGGCCCAGTGATTTTGCGGTGCGCCAGTCCAGATCCGGTGGGATGCCGACGCCGGTATCCTTGTACACCATGGTA
>Ga0268276_1003049_pt1 | contig 13439 bp, 22 predicted proteins | sample saktaG_4_FD_190145 | JGI IMG/M metagenome (GOLD analysis project Ga0268276, IMG submission 190145) | Saline water microbial communities from Sakinaw Lake, British Columbia, Canada - sak_2010_1_5_45m | ecosystem: Environmental > Aquatic > Non-marine Saline and Alkaline > Saline ...
GGCGTAAGCCTGTACCGTATAGCGTTTCCGGTGCTGATGCTGGGCGCGTTAATAAGCGCCTCGACGTTCATACTGAACGACCAGATATCATCCAACGCCTCTTATGCCTCAAGGCGCATCGTGAAGGAGATAGGTATAAAAAACCCGGTTGCGTATCTGGAGGCCGGGACATTCATAAGAGGTTTCGAGAATTACGTGATATTCATCTACGAGGTGAAGGGCAATAAGTTCAAAAATATCAGGATATACCAGCCGCAGGAAGGCAAGCCCACCAGGACGATAATAGCGGAGTCGGGCGAGATCAATACCATCCCTGAGAAGAATATTCTCGAGTTGAAGCTCTTCAACGGCACCAGCGAAGAGCCCGCGCCGACCGATCCGGAGAACTTCTACAAACTGAATTTCAAGACCTACTACATGACGGTGGACCTCTCAAAGATAATGAAGAAGGAGAAGGTGGAGAAGAAGACGAGAGAGATGACGATGAAGGAGCTGCGCGCCGAGGTTGCAAGATCGGTTTTGCAGAAGATAGACCCGACGCCGATATTTGTGGAGATCTACAAGAAGATCAATATGTCGATAGCTTCGTTCGTCCTTATACTCATAGGCATCCCTTTAGGTATAAGGGCGCACAGGAGCGAGAAGTCGATAGGTTTCGGGATAAGCCTAATACTATTCGCGATATATTGGGGTGTATTCCTGGGCGGTATAGCGCTGGCACTTGAAGGAGTCCTCCCGCCCTGGATGGGGGTATCTTTACCGAATATTACTTTCTTCGTAGCGGGCACGGCGATATTAATTGCCACAGCCAGGAGGTGAGGAGATAATGAGCGACGTCAAAGATATAATAATAATAGGCGGGGGGCCGGCCGGGCTCACCGCGGGAATATACTCTGCGCGCGCCAGGATGAAGACGCTCCTATTGGAAAAGATGGTCCCGGGCGGGCAGGTTCTGATGGCCGACGTGATAGAGAACTTTCCGGGGTTTCCGCAGGGCACCGGAGGGCAGAAGCTTGCCGATCTGATGCTTAAACAGGCCGAAGCCGTCGGCCTTGAAATATCGAACCGCGATGTGAACAAGATAGTATTAAAGAAGAACGAAAAAGATCCCTTTGTTATTGAGACGGCCGAAGGCGATACCTTCAAGGCCCTCTCCCTCATAATATGTACCGGTGCGATTTGGAACGCCCTTGGCGTTCCGGGCGAGGATAAGCTGAAGGGAAGAGGCGTCTCTTACTGCGCGACCTGCGACGGCCCGCTCTTCAAGAATAAAGATATAGTCGTTGTGGGCGGCGGCGATACCGCTTTGGGGGACGCGATATTCCTGACGCGTTTCGCCAATAAGGTGACGGTGGTTCACAGACGGGACAAGCTGAGAGCCACCCAAATAATACAGGAGAGGGCGTTTAATAATAAGAAGATAGAGCTCTGCCTGAAGTCGGTCGTCACCGAGGTAACCGGCAATGCCAAAGTTGAGGGGATAAAGGTGAAGAACGTCTCTACAAACGAGGAGAAGACCATTAAGGCGGACGGGGTATTCGTGCTTATAGGGGTATCGCCCAATTCGGGCATATTTAAAGGGCTGCTCAAGCTTGATGAAAAGGGCTATATAGTATCCGATGAAGATATGCGCGCATCGGTTGACGGGATATTCGCGTGCGGGGATGTAAGGAAGAAGTCTTTGAGGCAGATAGTCACGGCTGCCGGTGAGGGCGCTACGGCCGCTGTCAGCGCCGAGCACTACGTCGAGAAGCTCAAGGGCACCGCATATCCCCGCCCGTGACCATCTAACCGACTTGCGGCGGGGTCCCGCCGACAGGCCTATAGACGGTCTCAGGCGGGAGAATAGCCTTGACTAAGCTAATATTTCGTGTTAACTTATTTTTCACATAAATTTATTTGAACGTGCCGAGGTAGCTCAGTGGTAGAGCGCCGCGCTGAAAACGCGGGCGTGGGCAGTCCGATTCTGCCCCTCGGCACCACCTTTTCTGGGGACCTCGGGGCAGGATGGCAAGCGATAGGCCGTTTATATCTGCCCCTCGGCACCACTTTTTTCTAACACTTCATTACTCCCCACACTATGCAAAACAAGATCATCACCTTAAGGACCGGCAAAAAAGGCAAGCTGAAGCCCGGCCACCCCTGGATATTCAGGGGACAGGCCCTGAAGACCCCTGCGGGCATCAAGGCAGGCGACATAGTGACCATAGTCAACGGTCAGGGTGAGTTTGTTGGCCGGGGTTACTACAATCCCGCCTCGGAGATAACCATCCGGCTGCTCACGTTCAAAGATGAGCCTATAGACGCGGCTTTTCTGCAGAAGAGGGTAGAGGATGCTGTGGCTAGAAGAAGTTTCTTATCCGGGCTTACCGATGCCAGGCGGCTTGTATTCAGCGAAGCGGATGGCCTGCCCGGGCTGATCGTGGACCAGTATAAAGATACTATCGTCTTCCAGGTCTCGACCCTCGGCATGGAGCGGATGAAGGAGGGCGTCCTAAAGGCCCTGGCGGATACTGTTTGCCCTGAGTTCATATACGAGAAGAGCGATTCGCCTTTCAGGAAGATAGAGGGCCTTAAAACCATAAAGAAATGGTGGCTCTACGACGGAGAAACTAACGTCGAGATCCATGAAGGCGCCGCAAAGTTCATAGTAGACATAGCGAACGGCCACAAGACTGGCTTCTATCTGGACCAGCGCAGGTCAAGAGCCGCCTTAAAAGAGATCTCCCGCGGCAAAACGGTGCTGGATCTATTCTGTTATACGGGAGGTTTTTCCGTCAATGCCGCGCTTGGCGGCGCCAAGACCGTGGTAGGCGTGGATATAAAACCAGAATGGCTCGCCCTGGCGGGCAAGAACGCGGCGCTTAACGGAGTATCGGATAAGATAGAGTGGAGAGAGGGAGATGTCTTTGATATATTAAATGATATCCCTGTTTCAGGAGAAAAATTTGACATCATAGTGCTCGATCCGCCTTCATTTGTTAAAGAGAAGAAGTCCGTGATAAGCGCGGCCAAAGGCTACAAAGAGCTGAATACGCTCGCCATGAGATCATTAAGCGAAGGCGGGACGCTCTGTACGTTCTCGTGCTCTTACAACATGTCCAACGATATATTCTCCGACGTCATAAAAGCCTCGGCCGCCGAGTCAGGCAAGAACCTGGCTGTATTGAAGAGATGCCACCAGGATAAAGATCACCCGATAGTAAGATCTATACCACAGACAGAATATCTGAAAGGGTATTTTTTAAAAGTAGGATCTTCCCCGCAAGCAGGCACAGTCTTTTAAATTTGACCTGCCTGCAACAAAGTGGTATCATTTATCCATAAGCCACGGAGGGGTATTTGTGGATGTAGGTATAAAAATATAAGAAATGGCAACTCCCGGAAGGGGTTGCTTTTTTATTTTAAGGAGAGACGGGATGAAGAAGATATCCGGTATCGTTATTATAGGAGGTCTTATCGTAGCCCTTCTTGCCGGCTATTATCTTGTTATATACAGGCCGAAACTTGCCGAAAAGAAGAAACTGACATCCCCGGATTATATAACCGACGTCATCGAGATGAAGAGCGGGAATAATATGATGGGCAAGATATTGAAAGAGGCGCCGGGCTACGTTCTTATACGAAACGCGGCCGGGACCGTCGAGATCTCCGTCCCGAGAAGACAGATCAGGAATATAAGAAAAACGACGGCCGACGATATAAAAGCTGTTGAGGATGAATTGGCGGGCGCTCCGGAAGCGGCAAGGAAGGCGATCCTTTTCGAAAAGGAGAGGGAGGCCAGGCTCAAGGAGTACTACGAGGAGCGCGATAAAAGAGAGATCGCTGCCGCGTCAAAAGGAAAAGGTCGTACCGGCTCGGTTGACGCCATAAGGGCCGCTAAAGAGAGCGGTAAGATAGTCAAAGGGATGACCGAGAGCGACGTTATCGAAGTCTATGGCACCCCCGACAGCAAAGAGCGCGATGTCAAAGGAAACGCCGAACGGGAAAAATGGAATTATTGCTCGGGTATAAAAAAGGCCACCGTCAATTTCTATAGAGGAGTAGTGGAATAATGCCCTTCAAAAAGGGGTGCCTGAGATTAAAAAGAAAATAACGTTTAAAAACAGGAAAGGAGTAATAATATGAAGCCGATCAAGCCCATATACATAAATCTATTGATCATCACCGGTGTAATATGGATCGTCAGCATGACGTTTTATATAAGCAGCCTTTATCAAAAAGTAGGAGAGATAGAACATACTTTAGTTCATGCTACATTCGGTAGGACCAATAAATAATACCGGCTTCAAGCCCGCCAACAAGCCCACGGGCTATTCTGCCGCGGGGCGTCCCGTGAGATCTCAGGAGATGTAACGCAAAAAAAAGAGAGGACAAGGAGAGAAGATATGAGAAAGATCTTTATAACGATAGCGGTCTTTATCTATGTCGCCGGGTTATCCATCGCGGGGTATTGCCAGGACGATAACGCTGATAACGCGGTCGATCAATACGCATCCCAGGAGGATCAAGGCCTCGATTCCGAGATAAGTAGCGAAGAGACTGAGAGCGCGGACGATGCCGACCGGGCGAACATGGCATTCAACGCGGGAGAGCGGATACCCCTTTAAGTTTTAAGCAAAGTTTAACTGCGACAGGAAAGGAGCTCTTGAACGAAGATGGTTCGATAAAAGTTCACGGTTCCCAACTGTTATTTAAAAAGGACATATATTATTCTCCCCGGGTACTGGAGATAATCAAGAATAGAGACCCCGATTTTTACGATAAGCTTATTCAGGCAAAGTCCGCTAAGAAATAAGCCGCGCCTCAAAAGAGGCAAATAATAAATAACATCTTGCCTTTTGGCGCTTTACTGCTATAATCAAAGCAGCAGAAATTCAATCAATTTTCATCGGGTCCGGATAGAGATATCCGGAGGGGAGTACGATGGCCGGGCCGCCATCTGATAAAATATCAGATGGTTTTTTATTTTAAAGGAGGTTATGTATGGAATGGAAAGAGGTTCCCACGCCGGAAGAGATAATAAATGTAGGCAAAAAAAAGTTCAACGATTATTGGAAATTAGCGCCGCTGGTGATTCTGGCATTATTTATTATAATGGGTCTGAAGGGGCTCATCTATTCTATCGGGCCGGACGAGGTGGGCGTGCTTCAGCGGTTTGGCAAATATATAGGCCTCAGCTCTCCCGGGCTGCACGCGAAGATACCGCTAGGTATCGATAAGGTTACGCCGGTGAAAGTGGAGAAGGTATTTAAGGAAGAGTTCGGGATGAGGACGATATTGCCTGGAGTAAAAACGCGTTACTCCTCCCACCAGTATCCCGACGAAACATTGATGCTCACAGGGGACCTTAATATACTCGACGTGCGCTGGATAGTGCAGTTCAGGATAAAAGACCCGGTCAAGACGCTCTTCGCCATCCGCGATCCCATAGATACGATACGCGACATATCCGAAGTCGTTATGAGGCGTTTTGTTGGCGACTACACCGTGGATGAAGTACTGACGACCAAGAGAGAAGAGATAGACCATCTGGGCCAGCTGGAGATGCAGAGGATCCTGGATGAGTACAACACGGGTATTCAGATAGTGACAGTTAAATTGCTCGACGTTAATCCTCCGGAGACGGTTAAGCCGGCCTTCAACGAAGTAAATGAGGCAAAGCAGGAGAGAGAGAAGATGATCAACCAGGCATGGGAAGCATACAATAAGGTTATACCCAAAGCCAAGGGCACTGCGGAAAAGACGATACGTGAGGCGGAGGGATACGCGCTAGATAAGATAAATCGCGCCAAGGGAGAGTCCGATAAATTCACCGTTACCCTCACCGAGTATAAAAAATACCCGGAGATAACACAGAAGAGGCTCTACCTGGAGACGTTGAGCGAAGTCTTGCCGAAATCACAACATAAGTACATAATAGATCCGAAACAATCATCGATTCTGCCACTCTTGAGGATAGGTGAGAAAGGAGCCGGAGAATGAAAGAAGGACTCGCAGGAACCATTGTCGGATCATTTGTCGTTGTAATTATTTTGATAATGGCCGCCTTCTTGAGCGGCGCACTCTACATTGTAGACGAGACCAAGCAGGTCGTCATCACGCAATTCGGCAAGCCCGTGGGTGAGCCGATAACATCAACGGGCCTGCATCTTAAGGTCCCGTTTATACAGGAAGTCCATTATTTTGAGAAACGCCTTCTTGACTGGGACGGCGACCCCAACCAGATACCTACCAAGGATAAAAAGTATATATGGGTGGATACGATCGCCCGCTGGAAGATAATCGATCCGCTCAAGTTTTTGCAGTCGGTAGGTAACGAAACAGGCGCGCACAGCCGGCTTGACGATATCATAAATTCAGCCACCAGGGATGCCGTTACGAGCCATCTTTTGGTCGAGGCGGTGAGGAACACGAACCGTATTCTGGAAACTAAGCCGGAAGAAGGCGAAGATATAATCTTTTCCGACGAGGCGCTTGAACGTATCGATGTGGGCAGGCAGCAGCTGACGCGAGCGATTCTTGACAAAGCGAGGGTGCTTGCGCCCCAATACGGCATCGAGATCGCGGATGTGCGTATCAAACGCATTAACTACGTCGAAGATGTGCGTAATAAGGTGTATGACAGGATGATCGCCGAGAGGAAACGGGCGGCCGAAAAATACCGGTCGGAAGGCCATGGTAAATCCGCCGAGATCGAAGGCCAGACCGCTAAGGAGTTGAAACTGATAACCTCTGAAGCTTACCGCCAGGCTCAGATACTCATGGGAAAGGCGGACGCGGAAGCCATCGGTATATATGCCGACGCCTATACAAAAGATCCGCTCTTCTACTCGTTTGTAAAGACGCTCGACACGTATAGAACTACTATCGACGAGAATTCCACTATCATATTGACGACCGACGCCGATTACTATAAGTACCTGAAAGGGATGAAGCAGTAATAGCCAAAAGAGATGCGGATGACAGGAGGGTTCTTATGAAAAAAGCGATTGTAATTTCAGTGTCTCTTGTATTTGCGGCGGGGTCTCTTCTCTGCGGCAACGTTTTCGCCCAAAGAAGCGTTAATAGCGCCCAGGACGCGGCCAAAGCCGCCAAGGCAAGCCTTACAAATAGATCCGGTAATAGTTCTTCGCAGATAGAGTGGCTCGATCAGGTGATCCACGCGGTCAATATGGACGGGCCTGCAGCCAAAGATACTTCTACCCAAAAGGGTAAATCCGGGAGAGCCGGTCAGTAATTTTTTCTAACCGACCTGCCCCTTAGAACAAGAGCCTCTCGTTTTGTTATCTCATTTTTTGTGATATAATATCCTTATGAAATTCCTGGCTCTATTGTTTATCCTTATCATTGCCGCGCCCTTAATGGCGTATCCAATCGTAGGCAGCTTCGATATAACTTACGCGGAGTATCTATTACTTCCTCTCCCTCTCGCGATAACATTCATAAGCGAATACTGCGATTCAAAAAATGTTACCCTTGACGATGTTAATATGACGGATATAAATAGGTTCATAAGAGACTACGCCGATAAGAACGGGCGCGACATACTGATGCCCGAGATACTCGATAAAATGATCGAGATCTACGGAAAACCAAGTCTTCGGAGGGCCGTATCATAAAAAGACTTATTGCGGTATTAGCGTGTATAGTTTGTTTTTTATCGGCATCCGGCTGCGCCATGATCGGGCCCAGGATAACGGAAGATACCATAATAAAGATATATGCGGACGAAAAGGCTAAGCCGAAGATTCATCCGCTTATATTTATACCAGGTATTTTTGGCACCGTCCTCGAAGAGGGTGATACCGGCAAAGTGATATGGGGCAGGGTTCCCAAGGGACTAATCTGGGAGCTCGAACTCCCCATAGACAGTATTGAAATGTCTGAGAACAGGGACCAGGTTGTGCCCGCAAAGACTATTACTGAATTTTCGGTAATACCGGGCATTATCGAAAAAGATATTTACGGCAGAACCAAGCGTATAGCTCTAAAGGCCGCCGGTTATGAAATGGGTAAAACGGCTTTTTCGCTATCATATGATTGGAGGCGCGATCTAGTTGAAGGGGCCCGTAAGCTGGGCGAGCTCATAGACGGGATAAAGCGTGAAAAAGGGATACAGGACCTGAAGTTCGATATCGTCTGCCATTCCGCGGGCGGCCTCATAGCAAGGTACTACGCGAAGTATGGTACCGAGGATGTGCTGGACCGCAACCCTATCCCGGAGCCGACATACGCGGGAGCTAAGAACATCAATAAGATAATCATGATGGGGACGCCAAATTATGGCTCCCTACAATCGTTTAGCTCTCTACATAAAGGCCTGAATGTTCCCGGCATAGGCAATGTGACAAAAGAGATAACGTTTAGCATGCCGTCCGCTTATGAATTGATGCCCTTTTATGGCAAAGCCGCCTTTATAGACGCTATGGGAATAGATCTTGACGTAAGCCTCTACGACCCGGTTAGTTGGGAAAAATACGGCTGGTCAGTATTCGGAAGTTCCACGACCGACAGTGAGCTAAGAGCCAGGCAGCGTAAGTTCCTTGCCGCGGTATTAAAAAGGGCGGCCGCTTTCCAGGAGGCTCTGTGGAAAGGCTCTCTCGAAGACGAGGTCAAACATGTCACATATATATTGCTCGGTTCCGATGCGAACCCAACATCCGACAAGGCGCTCCTGCAGAAGACGGATTCGGGCTGGAGAACGCGTTTCAACCCCCACGACGACACCATAAATGATTTGGCCCTTGCGCCGGGCGATAATACTGTTACCCGCAGGAGCCTTCTTGGCAGACATATCAAAAAAGGAAGAGAAGAGGAGTTCCCGTCCGCATATGAGATATTCCTCGCTCAGGACCATGTTGACCTGCCGGGCGATCCTACTTTTCTTGATAACGTTCTGCATTCCCTGCTCGACAGGACCAAAAAGTAACAAGCGCTTTTCAGGATGAGCATTTTGAGGTTTCGCAAAAACATATAGGAGGCGAGAAGTGATTAAGTATATGAATGAAAGATTAAAGAGATTGACGTTTTGGGATATAGCATTAGTTAAATGGTCGGTCTTATTTGCAACTATCATCATCGTCAAATTCTTTCCGCAATTACTTGATATAAGCTACCCCATTCTCATAATACTTATGGTAGCTTGTATGGCAAGACCGATTTACAATATTTGGATTAAGAAGTAGTTTTGAGATCATGAAAAACAAAACAAAAGCGCGAGAATGACAGAGAATATAGCCTGTGAGTATAGATGTACCCGCTGCTCTTACATATATATTCTCCGAGACGGAGACGCTTCGCAGGGCATAAGTCCTGATACGCCGTTTGAAGCTCTGCCCGACACTTGGAGATGCCCTACTTGCGGCGCGACAAAAGACAAATTTAAAAAAAGTGGGTGACGGCGCACATTGAAGATCATAAATGAAAAGATAAGACTGCACACCAAAGGAGCCACAGACCTGGTGGATATAACGGGTAAGGTCGCCGGCGCCTTAAGCGGCTCCGGACTCAAGAAGGGAAATGTCACCGTATTTGTCGTGGGCTCAACCGCCGCCATAACGACATTTGAGTACGAACCGGGCATGATAAAGGATGTGCGGGAACTGTGCGAGAAGCTTGTGCCGTCAAATAAGCACTATAGTCATGACGAGACATGGGGTGACGCGAACGGATTCAGCCACCTGAGGGCCGCCCTATTCGGCCCGTCGATCGTAGTGCCTTTTGAGTCCGGGAAGCTCTCCCTCGGAACATGGCAGCAGGTTGTGCTGGCGGAATTCGATAACAGGCCACGCGACCGCGAGGTGGTAGTCCAGGTTATGGGTGAATAGTATAATTAGATGGTGATGACATGATGAAAAAACCTTCCCCAAAAAAGATCGTTATTATTTTATCGCTAATTTTGGCCGTCGCCGCGTCGTCCTATGCGGCGAATATAATCGATAAGGTGCTATGCAAACAGGTCGTCCTGCGTAATAACAACGGCGTAACCGTATCGGTAAACCGTCTGACCGGACGGGTTGAATCCGTACTTAGCAACGGCCAGAGCGTCCCTCTTTCGAAAGAGCTTAAAAGACAGTTCCAGGCGGTATATGATGCCCAGGAAAATCCGCCAAGAAGATAATTTAACGCTTTACGTATTATGGAAAGATCACGGAGGTGCCGGATGAGAAAGGCCGTTTTGTTGCTATTGGCGTTAGTTGTATTTACCACGCCTTCATACGCGCTGAATATACTGGATAGGCTTATATACAAAGAAGTCAGGGTCGGCAATGAGAAGGTTCTGGTGAATAAGCTCTCGGGCAAAGTCGAGAAAAAATTGGTCGACGCTAAATACGAGCCCATATCCTCGACTAAGGGATGGGGAGGGATACCTTCGGAGCAGGATATGTACCAGGCCCGATATGATAGAAAATAAAAATCGAGTATAAAAGTACCAACAAAGGAGAGAAAAGATGAAGAAGGTGGCGAAGTTGCTGGTGGGACTGATATTTATTGCCGCTCTTGTTATTTGCCAAAATGCTCTTGCGCAGGGATGCGGCGGTGGTTCTGGTAAATCGGCTGAAGGACCGGGGTCAAGCGAAGCGACGGAAGCGGATGAGCCGCTTATTCCTTACTCGGCTCCATACGATTCTCCTGATACTGGCGCAGACAGAGCGGACGTCGACGAAGACGCCGAATAGTTCCAGCAAAAGATCTAATCAGATTAGAATAATCAGATTAGAATAATCAGATTAGACTAGCCTAAACTAGCTTTATGGTAAGTATGGAATAGCGGAGGTGCGGGATGAATGTTAAAAAGGTCGGAGAGAAATATCATTGTAATGTCTGCGGCAACGAAGTGGTAGTGACAAAAGTCGGCGGCGGAGAACTTGTCTGCTGCGGCCAGCCGATGGTAAAAATGGAAGATAAAGCTCACGAGGATTCTCTGCCTGAGTCTAATCCGCCCCAATACATAACCGGAGACCCGGAAATACCCGAAGAGCAGATGTAGCGAATGGGCCTTGAGATTCCGGATCCCAACATCGGAGAAATGAGATGTTCGAACAGATAATAAGGCATAAATATTTCTTCCATTTTGCGATAGTCCTGGTCCTTATAACCGTGACTATCTTATTCATAATATTTAACTGATGGTAGTGTAGTCTTGGGATTTAGGATTACACGCCACCCTTGAAAGGAGAATGAGATGATAAAAGAGATCATAAGGCATAAATACTTTGCTGTTATCGCAATAACCGTCTTTCTTATAATCGTAGTCACGCTCTTCATTATTTATAGTTAATAACCAGGTTAATCTGATTATTCTAATCTGATTAGGTTAAAGGAGATTTCGGAAATAACGGGGGTGCAAGAATGGATGAAACTACGTTTAAAATAGTTGTAGGGATATTACTTATCTGTCTTCTTATAACCCCTATTGCTATTATAGTAACAATTTTTAAGTTCGCAAACAAACACAAAAAGAAGAAGCCTTGATATTTTGGCAAACATAACATAAAGGAGGTAATTATGGAATTGTTAGTGTTACTAAATTGGGGGGTGTGTGCAAAAATAGCATTATTGATTATATTTTTTCACATTTCAGGGAATATGATTAAGGGGCTACAAGAGAAATATTGCCCTCTATGCAAGCCAGATTCTTGTAATAAATAGCTTTGAGATTTCGGAAAACATAACAAAGGAGGAGCAAGTGGGTGATAAAGGCAAGAAAGATAAGGATAAACACAACAAACAAGTAGATATAGCAAAAAACGAAGCAAACAAGAAAAAACAAGGGCAAATACCCAAGCACCCCTGAGTTTCAAAAAAGCTAAAATCAAGAAAATCATAGCGAGAGAGGAATGCGAATGTTAATCATGCGACTTATTTCTATAGGGTTTCTGCTTGGCATTGGGATATATCTTGGGTTTATTTTTATTAGGATAATACTCTCGTTGTTTAACGATAAAAGGAAAATGAGATGAAGAAAAAACAAGTATCTCTTCCTCTATTGATAACAGGGGCGATTATAGCTTTGAACGGTATTTATTTACATAAAACTTTTCCTGACTCGGCTGGTTTTAGTATAATACAGGTAGTCTTTTTGATAGTTGGTGCATTCATCTGTTTTAGGTCTCGAAAATAAGAATTAAGCCTTGAGATTTCGGAAAAGATAACAAAAACATTATCCTTAACACCCCTCGTAAAATCTGCTGTAATCTCATTCGTATACAGCTTAAAGCTTATAACTTATAGCCGAAAATGCTGGCGTAGCTTCCCGCCATGGCAATTAAACGGACGGGGCGGGACCCCGCCCCAGTAGATAAAGATGCTTGGCGGGGCAGTTGGTAGAGCAGCGGTTTCACATGCCGACTAGTTATTGACAGCATGTGGGACCTCTCTAAGTGTAAAGTCGGGTGTATGCGAGGTCTCGTAACAACAAATGGGCTGTTTTCATAACCCTCGCAATAGCAAGCACTTCCGCATATTCCCCGACGAGTAAGCAGAATTTCAATCTATCTGTATCTATCGGACTTACGGTGCAATTTAGCTGTCTTCTCAGCACAAAAACAGCACAAAATAGAGACCCTAAAATATCCGATATTTGCCATTTCCTGGGTTATGGGGTATAGTTGTAGAAGATATTAACATTAGAGTAATAACTTCTGCAAAGCTGATAGAATAACGAAGGCGTAAGATGAAAAAGATATTTGACACAACGGATTGGGTTTTGTTTATAAAATGTTTTGCTTGGATTGGAATATTGGGACATTCTTGGGATTTAATACAATTAATTCCTCTTACTTTGTCGGAAAAAAACTTAGATTTATTTCTTAGTATTTGGACATATAACTGGAAGATAGATAATCCTGCTCTTGGTATAAAAGTTTTACTTTCTACCGTTATTATTGATATATGTGCGATAACTTTCTGGATTGCTATTTTGAATATGAGAAATTGGGCACGTATAGGAATAATGCTATTGCGTATAATAATGAACTCAAAGAGCCTTATTATAGGTTATTTAATTGTTCTTTTTTCTTTAGAGACGGTATTAATTTACAATTTCATTACGGTCAGTGTTACGGTTGTCATAATTTATTTCTTCACCCGTCCCAAAGTAAAGGAGCAGCTCAAGTAGCCTTGAGACTTCGGAAAACATAACAAAAACTTTATCCTTAACACCCCCTCCAAAATCTGCTATAATCGCATAAACGAAGACGATAGTTCCCCCTCGCATAAGCATGTGAAAATTCTCTTCGATAATTTTCACATATGCTTCGGGGCAAAAAAATTTACGAAGTAAATTTTTTAGGCTGGCGTAGCTCTCCGCCTTCGCAATCAATGAGCGATAGAGAAGATGCTTCGGCGGATTCGCCAACAATTTGTAGTTATTCATAGATGTTAATCAGTGCTGGCGTAGCTCAGTTGGTAGAGCAGCGGTTTCGTAATGGAAA
>Ga0268276_1003051_pt1 | contig 13434 bp, 6 predicted proteins | sample saktaG_4_FD_190145 | JGI IMG/M metagenome (GOLD analysis project Ga0268276, IMG submission 190145) | Saline water microbial communities from Sakinaw Lake, British Columbia, Canada - sak_2010_1_5_45m | ecosystem: Environmental > Aquatic > Non-marine Saline and Alkaline > Saline ...
ATTTGTATATTAATTCAGTGTATACACAGAATCAGGACAAAAAAATTGCCGCAACGTGTTGATCAACAACTCGTTACGGCATATCTTCTCGGCCTATTTTAGGCGAAATGAAATAAACTCACGCTAGTGGCGATGAGCTGCTCACTCCCCTCCCCTGTCCAGAAAATCTTGCCTCATTTCTCAGGAACACGGGCGAGATGCCGTGTAGCGCGACAGGATGTGACGTGAGACATGAGATTGAACAGGATGAGCCGCTTGCAAAACCCTGTTTTGCAAGCGGAGTGTTCAGGTGTCAGGTTTCGGGTGTCAGAATGAACCACACGATGTTGCGTCTTCCTGAAACCTGAACACTGAAACCTGAAACCGGCGCTTGCAGGGGTTTTGCAAGCGCCTCAGGATGGAATCGGCTTGGCGACCTCGATGCCATGAAAGTGGGCGCATTTGACATCGGAGGAGATCAGGAATCGTTGCTGTTGCTTACCGAACATCTGCTGGCGACTATCGGAACGCGGACTCTGATGCTGGCCCAAAGCGGCGTGTGACGGGAATATTTTGCTTGCGCTGCAATAGTTTAGACACAGATTCACTGTCCCCGAGACGCCTTCAATCCATGCTCTTCGCGCACGCCGCGAGGTGGAAAACGAGCGACTCGCGACAAGCTGGATCGGACTGATTGCCTGTGTAGTGGACAGTGGTCATGCGGTCACCTTTCCGATCACGAACTCGCAGATAGGGATCTGCCAGTCGGGGACTTTCAGACGGGGCTGGTAAATGGGGTCTTTACAGTCCATAGCGAGACGGGTCAACAGACAAACCACACGGACTTGTTCTATGGCGTTAACGCGCGAGATCCATTTCTGATAGGCGGCTGAGGATAGCCGTGCGACGGGGGTGCCCTGCTCCGTGATCAGAAAAATGCGGTTGTCTTGGGATTCGACATGCAAGAGGTCGCCGCATTGGAGCTTCAACAAGGCCGAGTGGACCAGGTGGGCGGAAGGACATTGTCCCGCATAGTCGAGGAACAGGTCGTCCAGTCCGAGCAGGGAGTAATCGCGATCAACTGGGATACCTGAGACCTCGGCAAGCGTTTCACGGCGATGGGCGAAACACGCCCCGGCGAGGTCGGCAAGGAACGGGTTGCGGCGGTCCATGCGGTTGAATACGGACAGCGACTCCCGTGCACGCGTGAGCGCGACGTAAAGGACTCGGCGCTCCTCCTCCAGTGTGCCGTTTCTGGATCCGGACCAGTCGCCGCACACAAGGACATGGGGATACTCCGTTCCCTTTGCCCCGTGGACGGTATTCAGAATCACCCCTTCTCCGAACTGCTCGTCGCGGCGCCGTTGCGCAAGTGATTCATACAGGAACTCCACGCATGAGCCGACAGGGGTAGGTTCATCTGCCGTCTCTTCCCGCCATGCGGTCAATAGGTTCCGACACAGTCTGCCCCATTGATTTGCCCGCTGAGAAACGGTGTCGGGACAAAAACGCTCGATCAGATCGGTCGCACGTACGGTGCCGCCCCTTTCCTGCGAAAGCGTGTCCAGTACGACCCTGAGTTCGCGGATACGGTGCAGTGGGGGGATCTTGTCGCGTTCCAAAGGCCACGCCACGGGAATGCCCTTCGCCTCAGCCGCCGAACGAACAAGTGCCAGATCACGCCGCGTCCTGGAGAGCACGGCCATACGAGACCAGTCGGTCACCCCCAGGGAGCGCAACCGTAAGAGTTCCCGAACAACGGCTGCCGCTTGGCCGAACGCATCGGACACTTCGACCACCGCCACGCGGCCGCGCGTCAGCTCGTCTCTGTCGCCGAAACTGCCGCCGGCCGGCTGCAAGGTTCGCCCTCGGTCGATCCGGATGGGCTTATCGGTCTTCATGCGGTCGCGGTTGTGCGCGATCAAACGGTTGGAGGCCTCGATGATGGTGCGGGGCGAGCGGTAGTTCTCTACCAGATAGGCCACATCCGCCTCATAGTCGGTTTGGAATCGTTGGATGAACGTGACGTTTGCGCCCCTGAAGCTGTAAATGCTCTGGTCGTCATCGCCAACCGCGAGAATAGACAACTTGCGGTCGCCATCGTTCAGGGTGCGGCCGGCGATGGCGCCGATCATTTCGTACTGCGGCTCGTCGATGTCCTGATACTCATCCACCAGAATGTGCTCAAAACCGGCAAGCAACCTGTCACGCACGTCGTCCGGTTCGACACCGGGGATATCCGTTTGGCCGCGCAACACGTTGACGGCATCGGCGATGAGTTTGTCAAAATCCGGTGCAGTCCCTTCTCGTTCCGTCACTCCGCGGCAAGACAGGCCGAGGATGCGCAGGGCGAGCCCATGGTAGGTTTGGACGGTCACGCCAATGGCATCTTTTCCAGCCAGATCCGCCAGGCGGTGGCGGAGTTCGAGCGCGGCCTTGTGGTTGAAGCAGCAGATCAGGATCGCGCGGGGGCGTACCCGCTTGACGCGCAACAGGTACGCGCAGCGGTGCACCACGGTCCGCGTTTTACCGGAGCCCGGTCCCGCGAGGATCAGCAGGTTCTTGTTCGTCGGCTGCGTGACGATACGGATCTGGTCGCGGTTCCCCAGTGAATCAACGATGGCGCGGTAAGATTTAGCGGTGGTGGCCCGTTCCAATAGATCCCGGCTGTCGCCGAAGTAGCGGCTGATGAAGGCCTCTTTTTCCATGGTGAAATAGGCGACGACGAGTTCCAGCGCGGCCTGTATTTTCTCTATGCCGTTACGCGCGTATTCGTTCATTACGTGAACTTGGAAAACGCGCTCGCGGTAGTGGTGCTGCAACGCCTCGTAATGCTCGTTTGTGTAACGCTGGCCCCCTGCCTCGGGCAGCACGCGGATCGTCATGGCGGATCGGAAGATCGCGAGCCCTTTCTGCAGGATGATCACGTTCTGCTCGTGGAGGAACATCAGGCCGCGCTCGATTGCCGCCTGCATGTCGCGGATATCGGAGCGCAAGGTCAGATCCTGCTCCAAAGCCGAGCGCAGCGTCTCAAAGGCGAAGTCGATCAGCAGGTCCGCTTTGGGCGGGGTTTCCTTGGGTACGCTATCCAGAAGCGTGTTGAGAATCTGGCCGGCGACATTTCGTCTGCGTTCGGCCAGTTCTTCGATCTGCTGCCACGTGCGGCGCACGCGCACGCGGTAAGCGTCGCGTCCCACGCTACGGCTCTCGACGCTCCCGGTTTGGCCACCGAAGCCACGCCCGTCTTCGGTTAAACTACGCAGGAGTTGGCGGAGCATTTCGGGCGAACTCTCTACATCGCGCGTTTTCAGCGCGTCATTGATGAGCCTTAGATTCAGGGGTAGCCAACCCTCTGGGTCGGGGGCCTCTTCGGACAGGAGTTTGAGAAACTCACGGTCCGTGCGAAGTACGCGCTCAAGACGTTTCGACGAATGGTCAGCGACTTTGTAGCGGATGAATGCGGTCAGAAGGGTGTCTTTCTGCAGCACCCCGACACCCGTCATGGCGTCGAGCACCTTCAGGATTTTTGCGCTCAGGTACTCAGGACTGCGGCTTTCGCGGACTTGGCCAACGTCTTCGCCCTGCCGGGACTCCATAAGATAGGACTGAAATTCGGGCAGCAAGGCGATTTCATCGACCGACAGGGTGTCCGTTTCAGAGGCGTTCATCATCTCGCGTATGATCGCCAGCCGGAGGCCGATTTCCCGTTCGGAGAGATTCAGTGTGCCGAGCTTCGCCTGGGCCTCTTCGATGCTCTTCACGAGCAGCCGGGCCTGTATGACGTTGGTCCGGTTTTCGTTGCGCTCGACGAACCCCGCCCGCTCAAGCCACGAGATCGCGGCCCGGACTTTGGTGTCGGCACCAGTGTCCTGCGAATCGAAGTCCGTCTCAACGTCCTCATCGCGCAGCAGTTCGCCTGTCGTGATGATAACCGCGTCTGACTTCACCGAGCGTGCGGCCTTGCGCAGTCCGCGCAGAATTTGAGCGACGTCGCGCCTGCTCAGTTCGGAGTTCGCGCCCATCCGAAACTGTTGTTCGGAGTCCTCGTCATCGTACAGCAACACGCAGTCGGCGGGGTTGCGGTCACGTCCGGCGCGACCGGCTTCCTGAAGGTAGTTCTCGAGCGAGCCGGGAGTATCGCCGTGGATCACCAGGCGTACATCATCCTTGTCGATCCCCATGCCGAACGCGTTCGTGGCACAGATGACGCGGATCTCACTAGCAAGAAAGGCGTTCTGAATGCGCTTCTTTTCGGTCACCGGCAGTCCCGCGTGAAAGCACGCCGCCGACCAGCCTTGACCCACAAGGAATTCTGCGGTCTCTTCCGCCGCGTGGCGCGTGGCCCGGAAGATCACAGCACTGCCGGGGCCGTCGGGGGCGAGCCGCTCGGTCAGCAGGTCATGGATACGCGGCAACTTCGAGTGTATGCCGACCGTCTGTACGGTGAACGTCAGGTTATCCCGTTCGACGCCACCTTCGTAGCGAAAAAGTTCGGTCCCCGTCTCGCCCCTGAAATACTCTACAATCTCTTCGATCACGTCCCGTTTGGCCGTCGCGGTGAAACAGGCGATGGCAGGTGCGACGCCGCCCTGTTTGACAGCCAATTCCTTAATGAATCGTCCGACATACAGGTAATCCGGACGGAAATCGTGTCCCCATTTCGACAGGCAGTGGGCCTCGTCCAAGACCCAGCAGCCGATTTCCCGCTGAAGTGCCGCGTTTTTGAAGGCCCGGCTCCGCAACTGTTCGGGCGATACATAGAGGAGCGCGATGCTTCCAGAACGGATACCGCGTAGCACCTCTCCCCGTTCCGGTGTGGTCAGCATGCCATACAGCGCGGCCGCGTTGTGGACGCCAGAGCGGCGGACCAGGCCGTCCACCTGATCTTTCATCAGGGCCTGAAGCGGGGACACGATAATGGTCAGTTGCCCCCTGCGGAAATTGCGGACGAGCGCAGGAAGCTGGAAACAGAGAGACTTGCCGCCCCCGGTGGGCATGATGGCCAGCAGGGATTCATTGCGCAGGCCGGCCGCCACGATCGCGCGCTGGAGGCTGCGGCCGTTCACATCCGGAGGTGTCGGGCGGAACGCATCGAAGCCGAAGAACCGTTTCAGTTGCTCCTCGGGATTGTGCGTCAGCCGACAGTAGTCACAGGCCGGATCATCGCACGGCACATCGCGCAGGCGCGTCAAAAGCGGGTCGACGTGCCGGTTGTTCAGGCGGACCCAGGGCGGGAGCACCGAGTCAACACCCGCCACGCGAAGCCACGTCAGGACATAAGCGAGAGCCCAACGCGCCGGTTCGGAAGCCAGGTCGTCTGGGGCGAAACCGTTGGCGCAGGTGCGGCAGGCGAGCCCGCTGACGGTTGTCGAGAGAAGCTTGAGGAATTCGACGGTGTTCACTGGCGGTGCATTGCCGGTTGCCGCCTCGACGACGAGCCGCATGCCAGCCACCAGTCGCGGGTCTCCATCTGTGCCTTCGCAGAGAAGGAAGCGCAGGCAGCGGAAGAAGTCGGGTTCTGTTTGATCCATCCCTTTCAGTGACGCCACTTCATCGAGCAGGAGGACGCCCGCCAGACGACCGTCAGCCACCGGATCGTTCAGCGAGTCGGAGACCAGTTTGTAATCTTTGACGAGACGATGATAGGGGTTCTCGGGGAAGCAGATAGGGGAGAGAAAAAGTGTGTCAACGACAGGGAGACGCAAGAGTGCCAAGTCGGGTTGGTGCTTAAAGAGAACAGTCAAATCGTGCTGTAGAACATTGTGGCCAACCAGACAATGCGCGCCGGTCGCAAACGCGTCCAGTTCACGGAGAGCCGATTTCATGTCGAACCGCCCGGATCGCAAGAAAGTCCGGCCATCCCATACAGCCCCGATCTTCAGTATCTGCCCCGCTTGAGTCGTCTCAAGATCGAGCAGGACACTGCTGTGAATAAGAGAGTCTGTGGCGGGTTCAATCATTTAGGCTGCACTTATGGATTTCGTGGGTTGGCAAGATGGTGCTTTTCAGTACCACATTTCCATTCTGAGGCCGTGCGAATCGGTGATGGGGCTGGCAGGGATCTGGACGGCCACGTTGTCCAGAATGCGGCGGGCAGTCCAAACGGCGGCACAGGCGTCGAGGATATCGTCCTGCCCCACGCCCGGGATATGCGTGCCAGCCAGACCGGCCAGGAAGCAGGCGAATCCGTTGTCGGCGAGAAGGCGTTGTCGGGCCGTACGGCCGTCGGGCGCGTGCTTGGATGACGCGACAGGCATATCGCCGTTCATGGCCTGGAAACAGAGTTCCGGATGGATCTCGCGGACAGTGACCTGAGTCGCGGGCGTCATGGTAGAGTCCACTTCGCGGATCTTGGGCACGATGCCGAAACATTGCGCTGAGATCCCAAGACCGTGGGAAGAGGATGCGCGGTTGGCTTCTAAGGCCATGCGATAGGACTCGGCGGTCAGTGCCGCACGAACGGGCGGCGAGAACACGCATGACGCGCGGTCTTTCAGAAGCCGCCGTGCGGCTTTGTCACAATCCCGACCGCCTAGTATGGCATGGTCCAGCAAGCCGATGGGAATGTCCACGGCTACGATCTTGGGGGTGGGCACAAACTCAAACACCTGATCAAACGCAGATAGGACGCGCCACGTGAAGCCGTGCGGCGTGCCGTCCCATGCAATGGTGAACCAGCCGGCTTTGCAGCCGTCCATGCCAACACCAACAGGCCGTGTTGATCGAGTTGGCTCGTTCATAGTCCCTTTGTGGACGGTGGTCATGGGGTTTCCTATTTGAAGGCAGTAGACCGCTGGGGGTCTCCTTTAACTGCCTTCAGTTTGTCTTTCTTGTCTGTGGGTCATTTCGGCGGCGAGGGTGATGCAGTCGACAAGGTTGTCGGGGTCGGCTTCCGAGGAGGGGGCAACGTCATTGGTGAGGTGGTCGCAGAGGTTCTTGGCCAGGCGGTCGAGGCGGGCGAAATAGGCTTTGAGTCTGGATTCGTCTCCGTGGTCCCAATACTCGCTTTCGTCAGTGACGGCGAGGCTGGGCATGTGGGCGTCTTTGATGTGGCGCAGGAGGTCGCAGAATGCGCGGTGGGCGCCGGTGCCGGCGAAGTGGGTCTTGACCGAAACGATCAGGATCGGTTCGCCGCCGGGCGCGAGGAGGTCGCCGAGCGCATGCAGGCGGCCCTTGGCGTCGAACAGGAACGGGATCGGCTCCAGTTTGTTCGTCGGCTGGAGGATGATGCCGGCGAGGCCGGCGTCCACGTCGTCGACCGGTAACGTGCCCCAGCCTTGGCTCGCGGCGTAGGCCGTGAGGTGGACGACGAGCGACGCGCGACGCGCGGGGTCGGAAAGGGTGCCTTGGTAGTGGATGGTGGTCATGGGGTCGGCCTTTCAGATAGGGCTGTCCTCCGTGGTCTGCGCTTCCGCGAGATGAGCGCAGGCGGCGTTCATCTCGATGCAGGTCTCGCGGGTGAGGGGAACGCTGCCGTGAACGGCAGCCACAGAACGGGACAGGATGAGCAGGCGGCCTTGGACGCACAGGTCGAAGTAACGCCCGTTCGGTTTGAAAAGCGGCGGGAATCCGTCGGGCTTCATCAGGATGACATCCCCGACGGGCGCGGCGAGAATGGCGGTGGCGATCTCGCGTTCGCCGGGCGAAATGAAAGGCGAGACGATGACCGTGCCTTGCGCCGCTTCCGCCAGCACCTCCTCACGCAAAGCCTCGATTTCACAAGCGGAAGCTTTGCGGGAAACACGGATGGCCAGCTTCTCAGGACGGTCCAAGAGGAAACGGTTGCCGTATCCGTCCCAGCGCGGACCGGGCGGCAGCGATGGGTGTTGCAGGTCGGCAACCGTGCGGAACAGATCGGGGTGCGCCTTCTTGAGGCAATAGCGGCGGGGGTTGTCCATGAGGTAGCGCGTGTAGGCGCGCAGGGAACCGCGACGCCACACGATGCGGTCGTTGTAGCCGGGGTTCCAGAGTGTAAGGGCGTCGTCGTTGTGACGGTCGCGCATGGCGCTGGTGCATTGCGACTTGAAGGCGCGGATGGGGACGCCGACGGGTTTCTCCATGCGCTCGGTGACACGGAGAATGCCATGGAGGTGGTCGGGCATGATGCAGAGCGTGGAGAGGGCGATCTGGGGGTAGTCCTGCGGAATGCGGTGCCAGCGGTTGTGAACCAGCCAGCCGTCGGCGTTGAGCATGCAGGCGTTGTTTTCGCAGACCCCGAACCACGGCCGGCGCTCATGCGTGGTGACCGTGACCATGTAGAAAAAGGGATCGCGGTAGTCGTGGTTGAAGCAACGGCGGAGCATGCTGTGCTGAACCCCCCCGTGAACGGGGCGCACAGGACCGGATACGCCTTGCGCCTCTCCAGTCCTGTGCAGGGCGTTCACGCCGCTGCCCGTTCTGGCGCTCATGGCTCGCCCTCCACAATCGCAACTTCAAGCGCGGTCAAACCGTACAGCCCGCACACAAGCCGGTCGATCTCTGCTTCGAGGTCGGAGATGTCGGGAGGCGCAGACATGCGCGTCTGCGCGGCAGGCAGGAGTGCCCGCCCCACCTTGACGGCGAGGACGCGGCCACCAGGCGCGTAAACAGACCACGCTATCAATGGAGTTGTCCTATGCACGATCTTCGATCCTCTTACGGTTTGCGGCTATTGTCTAAAGTCCAATTACGACCCCTAGACCGGGAGGCGCAGGCAAAGCAGTAGTCACGGTTCATGCAACGTGCAGGCTGGCAAGCAAGGCACGCATGCGGCCTTGCACCCAAGGGGGATACCATGCGTACATGGCGTCAGATTGATCGCGGTACGCCTGCACCCAAGGCGCCAGAATTGCTTTTTTGGATCCTTGGAGGAGGCGCTGGATCGCACTGACCGTGTCCGAGGATAGGGAGGCGTAAATGACGTATAAGAAAATGTCGTGAAGCCGCTTTTCGTCGTCTTCCTTCTCCGCAAGCTCGGCAAGGTAATGCGGCAGATGCCAAGCCCAGGCCCCCTGATGCTGTGCCAGAAAAGCAGTGAAGGCTTCGACCAGCATGCCAAAGACCTGGAGTTCCGCCTTCCCCATTGCCTTCCGCCGCCACTCTCTGTCGGAGACGATGGCCCAGATATCCTTCGCTATTGCGGGATCTGCGAATGCTTTCGCTTTCAAGGCCATGGTGACCGCCAACTGGTCAACAAATGATGTTGTGTCAAGCGTTCGAAGAGCCTGGCAGAGTCCTTCGGACGTGCCGAGCGACTGCGAAGTTGTTGCCAATTTCGACAAGGCATCTCTTCCGTCGCCACCTACAATCGCGGCCCATCGGGTCGCGCTCTCGCCGATGTTGCATTCGATGGCGTAGGTCGGAGCTTGTGGAGGAGCGACTGGATAAGGCAACATGCTGATCAGGCATGTCACGAGAGCACTCCCAAAGGTCGCTTTCTTATCCTCGGGGAGTTCCGAGGGTTTGAGATCGTCCAGCTTTGAGCCTATCAGGGCGAAGAGACTGCACGCCCAAGGCGCATGCAGATTATGCGTCATATATCGCAGCATGGAGTTGGCGATGCTTGGGTTCGCGCACAGCCAGACGTGCGAGGAACGCTCAAGCGCCGGCGCGACCCATTTCTCGTGGTAGAAGCGCGCCGATTTTCCCCTAGCAGGGAACAGACTCGCCACCTGTTCGGCGAACCACCAGGCGAACACGGAGATACCCGCACCATTGTTGCCAGGCATTTGCGCCTCCAAATGGCGCGTGAAATGCAGGGCCAAGTCACGCCTCAGATCCCACGATACCTGTTCATGCCCATCCGACACTTCGGCCACCGATGGACTCACGATCCCGATGATCTCATCCCAGAGTTCGACAAGTTTCTCAGAGGGTATGAGGTTCGGGCGTTGGACAAACACCGTGACGGCATGATATCGAGGAATGGGGCTGGATGCGGCGTGCGCCCATCTCCACACCTGGTCCCAGACGCCGGCATCCGGGCACTTCTCCAACCATCCCGACACAACCGCAGCCAAGGCGAACGGAGGCGCCAGCGGCAGAAATCCAAGCGCGTGGTAGTATCGTTCGCAAGCATCCTCCAAATCACAGGCCGCACTAACTATGGCCGCAATGATGCCGGCCAGCAGCGCATGCTCCGCCTCCGGACGGCGAACGCCAATGTCAATGGAGTCGAGCGACGTAAAGTCGGGAAACATCATTTTCGGAAAGTAGGTGTTAAGCGATTCGCCAAGCACCGGCTGACTGACCAGGGCCTGATGGACCGCCTGCATAGCCACGAGCACGTCGTTGTTAAAAGCATCGCTCGCAGCCGTGGCCGCCGGCCGCCAGACTGTTGGAGTGTCGGACATAATCGCGTCATGCTGACGCGCAAGCGCCGCACGCGTCTTGGGGGTTGCCCGTAGACCGCCGGCACTTAAAGCGTGATCAAGACACGCCAGAGCACTCTTGCGGATTTCCGGAAGCTCCGAGAAGAGAAGAATCGGCAACTCCACAAGCATGCGGGATGAGGGCGTTTCCTGAGTCACATACAGCAACAGCGGACCTGGCGGAAGGTGCTCCCGGCGCGGATGGTTCGGCGCGCGGAGGACCTCGGCTTCAATGCCTTCACCGATCGGTTCCAGCGTGTTATCAAGCAAGCCAAGGTTCTGCAGGCCCACCCGCATACGAGGTCCGACACGAGGAAAGTGGTGCAGCGCGTATTTGAACATGCGCTTTTGCACCTCGGTGTAGAAGACCTTGACCTCTTCAGGCTTTGGCGGCTGTTCGGGCTGTGTCATTCAACATCTCCATTACCAACAACGCATATTCGTCATCCGTGATGTGCAGCGCACCCTTGATGGCGCTCAACGCATCCGCCATACGCGGCTCGCCCGCCACAGGCCATGTGGCCAACAAGGCACGGGAAAGCAACAGTCGATTGGTCAGGGACGCCGCCTTGATTTTCGCCAGACCCGTAAGTCCCAAAGGCACAGATGGCTGCAACTCGCGAATCGCCCATTCGGTGAACTGTCCGGCGCACTCGGATGAGAATTCCCTGTCGGCCCAGACGAGAATGATGAGTTCCGCAACCACAGAGAGCCACGTCATGAAGAGCCGCATGGCCATCGAATCGCCCACATCGGTCTTCTCCGGGCCGGGAAAGAGCCCCGGATCGCGCATGCAATCGTGAACGTAGGCTGCGATTTCTCGGAGCTCGACTCCCGGAGGGTGGTTGCGGTAGGCATCGGCAAAGTGCTTCAGAAGCTTGACCGGAGGGACGATAAAGCGGTAGCGCCATATCATGAGTTGCCGCATCACCGCTCCGGCTCTAGCCGTGTCAAGTCTGCCGACCTCCAGCAGGGCTGCTGTCAGCACGTCCGTGCCAAAAGCCTGGGCCTGGCCATCCGGGCGGTCATTGAGCGCAAAGACCTGACAAACTCGGTCATCCGCCAGCAGGGGAATCTTTTCGTCCTTCGCGAGGAAGCTTGCCAGAAATGGAAGATAGTGCGATTGATCTGCCTTTTTATCCCGGAGTCCTTCAGGCACGTTTACTGGGACGAAGCGGAAACGGGTGTCGCCGCGGATGCGGTCCCAGAGATCCAAATGCCATCGCCGGGTCTCCTCCTGATTCGCGAATTGTTCGAGTGTGGTCTCGCACTCACGCTGCGTTTCCCGAAGCACGGTCAATCGGAAGAAACTCGCGGCTGCATCAAGGAGTGAATGACCCGCAAGCGTTCGCAGGGTGATTGGGGCTATTGCGACCTTCTGGAACCGCTCAAGGCCACCGTGACCATCGCTTCTGCCGGAATCGCGCTTGCATACAGGGCGAAAGGCATCGAACTGCGCATCGCTGATCACGGCCGCGTCGTGCATGGGCGTGATCAGGTCGATCAGCCGATAGCGATGCTCACTGCCCTCGTAATATTCGTCCACCTGCGCCAGACCGGCAGGGATCTCCCCGTCGTGCAGCGCAATGTCCCCACTTCGGATCTTTCGCAGCACCCGTTCCGCACCGTCGCGCTGCGCGCGCTGAGCGATGACCATCTGGCGGCTGTCTTCAAGCACGGTCGGCAGGTAGGCGGCAGGGACAAGGATTTCCCCAAAATGAGCAGCCGCGTCGTCCAGCAGACCCAGGCGGTGAAGCGTGATCAAGGCGGAAATGTCGGCGACGACCTTTGCGCCTGCCGGGGGGCATTCAAGCGGCAATAATTGGCTATTCCCAACTTGCGACTTGCCGGGATGGAAGCTGTTGGTTGCGTAGATGCAGTACTGGGAGCGATTCACGGGCTCGTCGCCGACCCATCCGGTCTCGTGCGTCCGCATGCGCCACGCAGCGTAGAAGGGGGTTTCTGAGAACACGGCGGCCCACGTCCACGGCATCTTGCCCTTCAGCATCTCGTCCTGAAAATGCCGTGTCTGCTCCCGCACCTGCTCGGCGCGCTCCAAGAGCGTCTTGACGCCATCCTCCTGGGTCAGAGGAGTGAAGTGCTCCGGCGGCACAAGTCCGCGCTTCTGCATGTCGATCAGGTTCAGGATGGCCGCGCCGGCGGCCTCCTCGTCACCAGCGGCGTGGGCCAAGGTCATGAACGACATCACGAACGCCGGTTCCGCCCAGAAACGCTCCCGGAACGGCGCCAGCGACTTCAGGCCGGCCCCCGTCCGTCCCAGGCTGTGGAGAAGCTGGGCGCGCCCGAGAACGGCCTGCAGACCAGGCTCCGCCGCGCAGATCTTATCATAGACTTGCAGGCTTTCGTCCTGCCGGTAGGCTTGCGCGAGACTGACCGCCAGGTTGAACCCGTGAACAGGATCGTCGGGCTGTAAACCGTGCAGGGCGCGGAACTGGGTTGCCGCCTTCTCGGGATCGGGTCGGTCGAATGCGTAGATGTGAGCCAGGTTTCCCCGTACCACCGCATCCGCAGGGAATCTCTCGGCCAGTTGCTCGAAGCACCAGACGGCCGCATCCAGTTGGCGGGCGTGGTACGCCAGGTCTGCGGTCTTCCGAAGTGTTGCGTCCGTCGGCATGCGCTTCACAAGACTCATTAGAACCGCAACAGACTCTTTGTCCCGCTTTAGAGCGTGTAGTGCATGAGCCCGCACCTGGAGAGCGAACACATCGTCCTCTCCAGGTTCGCGATCAAGTTCCATGAGGCAGGCACCTGCGTCACCGCTCCGCAACAAGACCGCCGCCTCGAACACGGAACTTTGCTTCGAGTTCTTCGCGGCCAGAGAACGCGTCAGAGTCTCGCACTCTGCCTGTTCAGGACCTTCCAGACCAGTCCAACACTGGACGAAGAGTTTTGACATCTCTCTCTGCTTCTCCGGCCCATCTGCAAGCGGCAGCAATTGCTTCGCTATCGTAAAAGCTGTAGAGTGCGCCTGCAGGTTCACGGACTGCACAATCACGGCAAGAGTGCCAGCCTCGAAGTTCCCGGGGTGATCACGCAGAAGCCGTTCGGGTAGGTTCGCCGGCGCGGCCATCACACCATTCAACAC
>Ga0268276_1003052_pt1 | contig 13433 bp, 8 predicted proteins | sample saktaG_4_FD_190145 | JGI IMG/M metagenome (GOLD analysis project Ga0268276, IMG submission 190145) | Saline water microbial communities from Sakinaw Lake, British Columbia, Canada - sak_2010_1_5_45m | ecosystem: Environmental > Aquatic > Non-marine Saline and Alkaline > Saline ...
ACGGTTCAGGAAAATCAATGCTCATAAGCTTGTTGCAGAAACTATTGATCAAATAAAACTAAAATCATCGCCCAGGTTACGGCATGTCGCTTAACAGATATTTACACAACTATTGACATTAACTCGAGAGGTAAGATGAAAACAAAGCTACAAATGTTGTTTTCGGTTGTATTTGTTATCTGTTTGATCGGCGCAAGCGAGAGAGCGTGGGGACAGACGACGGTTTTTACTGATGATTTTAGTACTAATACAGATGTAACATATACAACAAGTGGAGCTATTGGAAGTAGCGCATGGTCAGTAAATCGAAGTGGGGATGATTGGGGTGCAAGAAGAAATACTTCTCCTGCCCAACTTGAATTAACAAACGATGTAGGTGCAACAGCTAACGTTAATGGGTGGATTTTTACTAATACCGCGATGTCTTCATTTTCTTCACCATTTAGTACGACTTTAAGTTCTAATCCAGGTCTAGTGACTTGGTATTTCAATATACGTCAAATAAGAACTGATCCTGCTGGATATGCTTCAGGATCCTATGGAGCGGCATTTATTCTTGCTACCACTTCTCAAACAGCAAATAATACAGGAACAGGTTATGCAATTGTATATGGCCAATCTGGTTCAACGGATCCTGTGAGATTAGCAAGATTTAGTGGTGGGCTCTCTACAGGTTTAACAAACATAATTACTTCAAATACAACAGGCCTGACTGATTTTGGAGCAGAATATTTGAGCGTTAAAATAACTTACAATCCTTCTACGGATGAGTGGGAATTGTTTTTAAGAAACGATGGTGCTTCTGCTTTTACCGATCCAACATCTGGGACATTAACTTCACAAGGGACTGCAATCGATAATACTTACACAGGTACATCTCTTTCATATATGGGTGGATATTGGCAAGGTTCAACAGGTGCCACTCAGACAGCCTTTTTTGATAATGTTTCAGTTACTGCAACTGCCGGCTCGGTTACTGCACCTTCTACACAAGCGTCTGAAATTACATTTTCGTCCATTGGAGCAAACCAAATAACTGTTGGGTGGACGAATGGAGATGGATCAAAAAGAGTCGTTATCATGAATACAACTAATTCGTTTACAGATCCTACTGATGGAACAGATCCAACGGCAAACTCTGTATATGGCGGCTCGGGAGAACAAGTTATCTATAATAATAGCAGTAACACAGTAACTGTTACTGGATTAACTGCAAGTACTACATATTATTATCGAGTTTATGAATATAATGGAAGTGGATCATCAACGAAATATATAACAACAACCGCTACAAACAATCCAAATAGTCAAGCCACGTCTGAAGCAACAAGCAGTGCATCAAATATTATTACTTCAAATAACGAAACCTCAAATATAGATTATGCTTCATATCAAGCCGCATCGATCTCTTCAACTTCAGAGGCAGTACGGGTATGGTCATTCACCATTCAGGATGGAGGTGGCAGTGCGGATGGTGATGCATTTGGAACGGAACTTACAGATATAACAATTGGAAAAAGCGCAGGAAATTCTGTTTCTTCTTGGGCATCAAGAATCCGCCAAGCTGCTTTATTTGATGGCTCCACACTAATTGCACAAATTAGTGTATCAGTAGAAATGCTGAACTTTTCTGGAATGAGTGGTTTAAATGTTACAGCGTCAGATAACGGAAGCAAAACATTAGACCTCTATCTAACATTTGAGACTCTAGCAACAGATAATAATCAATACGGATTCCAAATAACTTCGGCTACAGCTAATATTGCTAAGTCACAGTTTGCGGCTTCAGATGCAGGGGGGGCTACAAGTTCAGTTTCGGGAGATGCAAATAGAGTAGAAGTAACTGCCACAAAATTGGCATATGCTACAAATAAACCACCATCAAATGTATATATTAATGCACCTATTAACGTACAAGTTGTAGCAAAAGATGCAAATGATAATCTTGATCTTGATGCGACGCCATCGGTTACACTTTCTAGAACAACAGGAACAGGAACACTTTCTTCATCCACTGGTCTTACCCAATCTCTATCAGCGGGCATGTATTCTTGGAGTGATGTTACCTATAATACTGTGGAATCTTTTGTTATAACAGCATCAGCTTCTCTTTTAACAAGTGCGGTCTCGGGCAGTATTTCATGTCAAAATGTTCCTGTCGCAAATCATGTGGTTATTGCTGAAGTATATGGCGGCGGTGGAAACACAGGGGCACCATATACAAATGATTATATTGTGCTATACAATCCAACAGGTTCCTCAGTAGATTTATCAGGATGGTCAGTTCAATATGCATCTGCAACATCGACTTCAGCGACTTGGTCAGTAACAGCTTTGTCCGGAAGTATTTTGGCCAACAGCTATTATTTAATTCAAGAGGCATCTGGAGGAGCTGTTGGTGCAGCTATTCCTGTGCCTGCAAGGGTGACAGGATCAATCAATATGGGTGCATCAGCGGGAAAATTGGTGCTAGCAAATACAACAACGGCATTTGCAGTTCAAATTCCAAGCGGTGCGACAGTGATCGATCTAGTTGGATTTGGAACTACAGCAAATGGATACGAAGGCACGGGTCCGACATCTGCACCAAGCAATTCTTCAAGTGCAAGAAGAAAAAGTAATTCTGGAACCAATGTTTATGGAAGTGGTAATGGATGTGATAGTGATGACAACTCGGCAGATTTTTATATTGAAACAGATTTAATAACTAATGCACCCCTTCCCGTCGAGATGACCAGCTTTACAGCCTCCATGCAAAATGCCACCATTGCTATTTTGCACTGGCATACAGCGACAGAGCAGGATAATCTTGGCTTCGAGGTTGAACGCCGCGCAGAAAACACAACTGCTTGGACAAAAGTCGGATATGTTGCCGGATCCGGAACAAGCAACTCACCGAAGGATTATACATATCAGGATGTCAATCTTGCTCCCGGTGTTTATGTCTATCGCCTGAAACAGATCGATATCGACGGCAACTTTAAATATGTTGCCACTACGCAAGTGGACGCAGGGTTATCTAAGGGATTTGAACTTTTGAGCAACTATCCCAATCCCTTTAACCCTGAGACCAATATCCGCTTCTCGGTCCCGGAAAACGGATTTGCGACCCTGAAGGTGTTTAATATGCTGGGTCAGGAAGTTGCAACGTTGTTCAGCGGCATCGCTCAGGCAGGCCATTACATTCCTGCGACATTCGACGCAGGCAGGCTCTCATCCGGTGTCTACTTCTCCCGTCTGGAGTATAACGGGAAAAGCATTGTACAAAGAATGGTACTCACGAAGTAAAAGCTTAGAACCCCCCATATCCCCCCTTTGAAAAAGGGGGGAAGGGGGATTCGCTTTGATGATATCCGAAGTCACTCCGCAGTTTTCCGTTTTGTATTGCCTGCCCTGTGTTTGAGCAGGAATGTGGGACTGATGGCTCAAATTTATTTTCAGAAGTCCCTATGTTGTTTATCGGAATTAATAACAAAGTAAATTACTCGCCCCTATTTTCCCCCTTTATCAAAAAGGGGGGAAGGGGGATTTGTCTTAAAGCCGAGACTATCCTGCAATATTTCGTGCAGGACTTATGATGAAGTAAAAAAAACAGGAGTCAGAATACAGAAGTTAGGAGTCAGTAGTAACGAACCCCCCATATCCCCCTTTTGCGTTTTCCAGCATCCCGCGCTTTTAGCGGGATCAAAGGAGGGATGGGGGATTCGCTTTTATTGGGTGTCGGGAAGCCTGCCTGTGTTAGTGAGGCAAGCTTCGGGAAACCTTGTCAGAGTTCACCGAATATAAATCCTGACAACTTTGACAAGGTTCATCTATGGGGTACCCCTCAGTTGTGAGTGAGTTGCACTTACGAATTGAAATTGCACAGCCAAGATGGTCGGGAGTAGAAACTCCCTCCCAGCCTATTGGGTCAACCTTGTCAAAGTTCACTGAGCAGGGGCACCATAAACTTTGACAAGGTTCACTGAAAACGTAGCGAATGTTTTGAAGGTTCAGAAAAGGACCGGATCCTTTTGTTTCTCATCATCGCATTGAATCAACATCGTTTTTTCCGTACTATGCAAACGTTGAACAAGAACCAATCAATCATAACAGTATGCGGCAAGAAAAGCTCATGGTAGGCAGGGATATATCGAACGAAGCACCGCCGGTGCACTCTATTGCAGCTGACCTAGGACTCAACACTGTCGATGTGTTTGGTATGCCGGTGATCCTTGCAACAAAGGAGCAGCTTACACGATGCCTCACGTATGCATTAGAAAACAATTATCGGGGATGGTTTGGATCACTGAATGCGCATGCTGTCAATCTCACTTATGAATACTCCTGGCTGAAAGATTTTTTTAAACATTCATTGGTTTGCTATAGTGACGGTGCTGGTGTGTTGTTTGCCGGATGGATGAACGGCACGAAGATCCCAGAACGCATTGCGCTCACAGATTGGATCTTCGATATCTGTGCGCTCACGGAACGGACACATCGAAGCCTCTATTTTCTTGCAACACACGAAAGCACTCTCGAAAAAGCTGTGAAGAATCTTACGCAGCGATTCCCATCTCTGAACATCGTCGGCTATCGGACCGGATATTTTGATGAATCGGAAAGCAAGGCTATTGTAGAGGATATCCGGAAGGTTCAGCCTCATATTCTCATCATCGGTCGGGGGATGCCGCTCCAGGAGAAATGGCTTATGGATCATTTTGATGAAACCGGCGCGCAGATTGCACTGGATGCCGGAGCCTTGTTTGATTATCTGGCCGAAGAGAAAATATACTGCCCAGCAATGATGGGGGAATGGGGTCTGGAATGGTTCTTCCGCTTGATCACTGAACCGACACGATATTGGAAACGGTACCTTATTGGAAATCCTCTTTTCCTGTATAGGATTATTCGAGAAAAAAGGAAAAGACCCACTCCGAAAAATATTCGATAGATGCTCTGATATTAGAAGATTCTCATTGCCGAATTCACAACGATGAGACAGTGTGAAGAATAACATTTTTACGGATTACAAAATACACATTTCGAATTTCAGCCATTTAGCCTTTGGGGAGTTTTCTTCAAAGGCTTTCGGGTTTTTAACGACAGTCTATCTTGCACGTGTTCTGGGGGCGGAACAGTTTGGACAGTATTCCTGGGTCATGGCAGTGTATGCGTATGCTTACATGATGGCAAATTTCGGTTTTGAGACCCATGGAACACGTACGATTGCACAACGACCATCTCATGATTTTATCAGCGGAATCCTTGTCCTTCGTTTCATTTATGCCACGATCGTATTCGCATTCGTTATTTTTCTAAATACTTTTATCCTTCCGAAGTTCAATTTTCTTTTGATTCTGCAATCCGCTTCTTTACTGTTGCTTCCCTTCAATACTCAATATATCTTTCGCGGCCTGAATAAGGCAAAATACGATGGTCTTTCTCGAATGGCTCAGGCAGGATTGTTTTTTTTGATGGTGTATGTATTCGTTGAAGCCGATAAAATCTTGTTGCTGCCAGTAGTGTGGTTTGTTGTTTCAGCGATAACCTTGGTTTCCTTCTATCTGCTGATGAGGAAGATCGTCTCATATACTTTCTCTCTGCCGGCTCTCTCTTTCATCAAAACCATACTGATTGATTCGTTGCCCGTTGGGATTGCGAGTGCATTAATACTATTATATCTCAATTTTGATACCATTCTCTTAGGTTTTTACGTGGACAACCAATCGGTGGGTCTTTATTCCGTAGCGTTCAAGATATATTATTTTGGGTATTCCTTTTTGGCTTTGTATTACATCGCATTCCTTCCCTCATTAAGCAGGAAAAACGACGATCGATACCGCAAGACACAGAGAAATTATATTCTTCCATTGTTCCTTTTAGCGGCTGCTCTTGTCTTGATTGGCATTTTCCTCTCGGAGTACATCATTGTGTTGTTGTATGGAGAGCATTACCTTGCATCTATTTCAGTGATGAAGATATTGTTTTTTTCCTTAGCTGCTGCGTGTGTGAATTTTGCCTTTATGAATCCATTGCAGGCGATGGGTAAAGATGCCTTCTTCATTAAAATACTGATGTTCCGAACTATTCTCTTTGTGATATTCTGCCTTATTTTGATATCGAAATATGGAATTATGGGTGCTGCATATTCAACATTGGTTGCGGAGGTCGTAACCATTCCAGGTTCAATTATTTTGTTTAAGAATGTCTCTCTTAGAAACGTACCATTCTGAATATGAATGACTAACAATATGAAATCGAATTCTGATAATCTGGCAACTCAGAAATCTTTTTTATTAATACTCTTGGCCGTTGTAGGAATAAACCTTGTATACTACATCTATTATATTTTACAATTTCCGCACTTTATTTTTGATGATTATTATATTTTTTATCGGATCAAGAACACTCCAGATACGATATTTTCAAAAAATCCTCAAGAAAAGTTTTTTCTTTTCTTAAGACCAGTTACCTACCTCTATTATTTCATTACATACCATATTACTCACGGTAATTCAGTTGCTATAAAAATTTTAAATCTCATGGTACATATTTGTAGCACCACTATCGTCCTCTTTACGATAAAAGAATATTTGGAATTATTTAGAATTAGAATATCGAGAATAATGTATCTAATGTTCGGAATGATAATATCGCTTAATTTAGACGTCTTTATATCCCTTCTCTGGATATCTAACGCTAATGAATTGCTCTCTGGCTTATTCTACTCCTTAATATTTTATGTAATAGCGTTGTTCTTAAATCAGAAAATCCGCTCTTCAACATTATTTGGCTTAATATTAAGTGTTCTTGTATCTATTTCATTATTAGTAAAACAGAATTCTGCTCATTTACCTATATTGATACTAATTCTCTTTTTACTTTTTAAGGATAAAATAGAACCCGCTAAACGCAAAACTTTATTAACAACAATATTAGTAATGTTTGTTATTGTTGGTGTATTCATTCTTTTAAACACGGTATTATACTATCAGAGTCATATAATTATTGGATTTGAAAACACATATAAAAAGCCATTTGCAATTATCGGTACAATGCTGATATCTTATTTCCCTTTTCCCGGCAAAAATATCTATAGCTATTTTATCTTGCACAAGCTCTTCGCTGGAATGCTATTATTTGTCATGCTTGGAATGATGCTTTGGGCTGTAAAAGTTAAAAAAGGAAATATGAATATTAGAAACCTAATCGTCTATATGTTTATTACAATACTGATATATTTTCCTAGGATCCTAGCTCAATCGGGAGAGAGATTAAACATAATTCAAGTGCTTTTTCTAACATCGCTGTTCCTGTTCCTTTTCAACTATAAAAGAACATTTATACTCATAGTATTTGGCCTCTCTGTGTTCAGCAATATTATCGAATCGCAAAGTGAATTAACCACAATTCAGAACGGATACAATTATACAAGAAAGGCTGACCTGTCCTTACGGGAAATGCGAAAAAATGAAACTAAAGAAAAAATATACATTCTCTGGAGAAATGTCTGGACGACAACACCTTATAGCTATTATTTCAATACTCATAATGAATTTGGTAATGATACATCAATAATATTATCTGAAATAGCAGCGTTTGATATTAATAGCTGGCTTGATTATGCTCGAGATGTAAAGATTATGTATGCTCACCCCAATTATAGACTTCTCAGCGATAATAATCACACATATTTTAATATTACGAATCAGACTTCTGCGGAAATAATTAATAAGAAAGTGAACGATACACGAGGATATTCAGAAATACTATATAAACCTAATGATATTGACTATGAGAATATGAGTTACATGTACTTCAATGATAGTGTGTGGGTAAAATTAGAATAAAGTTAATGAAAACTATTCTTGTAGTTGTTGCCGCGCATTCTGAATATAGGTTCTTTTCGAGGCTGGCTAAAGCGATAAAACCGCTTAGCTATAAAGTTATTTTTATAACTCCAAAACTGTCATTGTTCTTGGTTGCGGGATATAATGGCCATCAGTGCCATTTGATCCGAAAATCAACGAATAGGAATATTCCTAATGATGTATTGTATACGATCGAGGTAGCAGGGCATGTTGTGGATGCAACATCTGCTGCATTATTATTTAACGCAGTACTGGAAGTCGCGGCAAAGATACATGCAATTCTCAGAGTTGATCTAATTGCAGTATGGAACGGATCTTCTGTCCAGACAAAGGCGCTTGTTCAATTTGCACGCAACAATGGAGTTAAAACTCTATTCTTTGAATTAGCAAATATTCCAGGAAAAATATTTGTTGATCCTGTGGGAGTGAATGCTCAATCACTTCTATTTTCGTCGCCAGAAGTTCTTAATCAATTTGCTGACAATGATACAGTGCGATATGAAGAATGGAAAATAAATTATCTTGCTAAGAAGAAAAATGAACTGACGACAAAAACGGCTCAATATCAGAACAAGATCAATAATTATCTTTTTCTGGTCGATGTTATTGGTGTAAGATTTATGAATCTTCCGGCAATTGGGAATATGAGTATTCTCGCGAAAGTAAAGGAGAAAATATTCCATCGAGTAATCGATCCATTGGGAGATCAGTACAATCTCAAGAAGGGGAAATATATTTTTTTCCCAATGCAAATCAGTAATGACAGTCAATTGTTATTCAATAGCACGATAAACAATGTTGGAGGGATCAAGTATTGTATCAATAAAGGACTTGAGAATAATATGGATGTTGTTGTAAAACCCCATCCTGCAGAAAACAGCGGTAATATCTTTCAGCAGCTTCGAGCATTGCAGCAATCATATTCGTTTTATGTTGTGATGGAACCAACAATGCGAATTCTCGAACATGCTACGGAAGTCGTTACCCTAAATTCTACGGTAGGACTTGAGGCAATGATCCTTGGTAAAAAAGTAACCTATCTTGGAAAGACATTTTTTTCCTTTTTTGAGGAACGATCCATCCAGCAATATATTATGGGATACTTAGTGGACGTTGATTACTTCTCTTCCGAACCAATTCCGCTTAAAATCGCTCAAGATATTTTGTCAAGGATTGAGTTGGGATGATCTCTGCTCTGCTTCCAACATATAATTCTGCATCCATTCTCGGACATTCTATCAAGAGTATTCTAAATCAGACATTTCACAATTTTGAATTGTTGATATTAGATGATGGTTCAACCGATGGTACAGAGAGCGTTGTATTTCAATTTAAAGATCCACGAATACGTTATATAAAATATCCTCATAGAGGTTTGCCAGAAACGCTAAATGCAGGGTTGCAAGAGGCGAGATACGATATTGTTGCGAGAATGGACGCCGGCGACATTTCTTTGCCGGAACGATTCGCAAAACAATATTCATGTATTTCAAGACAACTTCCTAACACCATAGTGTCAACACGCTATGCAGTTTTTGCGCATAATAGGATACAATACGTTGTATCTGCACCGACGAACCGAGAGAATATAAAAAGGCGATTGGCTTTGCACCCTTCTTTTGCTCACAGCGGGGTAATGTATTATCGTGATTTTATCATTGCAGGAGGGATGTATCGTAATATTCCATTCGAAGATTACGATCTATGGCTGAGGATAAAGGATTCAACGACATTTTATATACTCAATGAAGTGTTATTATTGGTTGAGTATGTTGAAAACCGATTATCGACCCAAAATGTCGCTCATAAATACCAGTCCATTTACTCTTTACAACAACCATACTATACCGACTTACATCATCATTTTGGTATATCAAATAAATGCGATGAAATCTTCTATCGAGGGTGGCGAGAATATTTTTTCGGCGACAAAAGGAAAGCGAGAACATATTGGGGCATACTTGGACTGTTCATATTTCGGCAGCCGAGGGTCATGCTTGCTTGGTTCGTAACGTTCTTGCCGGAAAAGATGTTTATTCAGTTCAAAGAAGCGAGAGTGAAGTTTCGCCTCCAGTATTTATTGTTGTATTATTCAACGAGTGCAAAGAGACTTCGTCGTCAGCTCGACGACCTTTTAAGAGGATAAATCAGTGAGAGTTCTGGTATTAGCAGATGATTTGTTGCCTGGTGGAATAGCACGTCATATTGCTGATGTTGCAAATGCATTGGTCCACACGGATATTACCATATTTGTATCTGCTACCCCAGGTAAGTTTTTGTCAAGGCTGGACAAAGAGGTCCCTTTTCTTCCGCTAGGTTTATTAACAGAAGATTCATTCGAGAAAAATCTTTTCGGCCTGCTGCCCTCATATTTTCGTCTTGCTCGGCTGATAAAAAGAGAGCGTATAGAAATTATTCACTCCCATAAGAGATACGCTCATCTTTTAGGAACGCTGTTGGCAAAGCAATTTCATATTCCGCATATAACGAGTTACCATAGCGATATTGTTGGAAAGAAATGGTTCACATATTTTGGAGATTATACAATATGCTGTTCCAACGCAGTTCGTGAGCTTGTTGTCAATCAATATGGCTGCAAACAAGAGAATGCAAAAACGATTTATTATGGTATTCGTCCGTTTCGAACACATACTGAAGCAGAAAAAGAGATAACATTAAAGAACATTGGCATCTCCGACAACAAAATTATCATCTCTTCTGTCGGACAATTTATTCCAGTTAAAGATAAGAAATCGCTTATTCTTGCGGTTTCTGAGCTGAGAAAAATCAGAAATATCTCCAATTTGATATTTGTTCTTTTAGGGTACGGCGATCAGAAACAGTACTTGCAAAATCTGGTACAAGACTTGAATCTCAGGGAGAACATCGTTTTTCTTGATGGATTGTTCGATGTTGAATCTCTGTTTAATGTTTCTGAGTTTATGATGCTCAATTCAATCCGCGAAGGTTTCGGAATCGTCTTATTGGAAGCAGCTAGCTTGGGGAAAGTGCACATAGGGACGAATGTTGGCGGGATACCAGAGTTTATTGAAAACGGTAAAACAGGTATTCTGGTAGAGAAAGAGAATCCTGCTCAACTTGCAGGTGCAATACATTCATTCCTGGAAGATCCCGAAAAGTTGAAACTGATGGGAAGAGAAGCAAAAAGGAAATATGAAACGATGTTTGGTTTCGATCATATGATAATACAGATTGTCGATGTCTACAGAAGTATTTACTTGGAAAATTATAAACAAGGAGTAAAGATCCGATAATTCCGGGTGACATCGCCTGCATCTTCTGAGTTGCGGTGGCATTGGAGGCGGTACCGCATCAATACAATGCAAAAATCTATAAGACAAAATAATTCTCAATGAAAACAACAGTTCAACATTATTTACTGTTCTTCTTGCTCGTTCCTCTTATGATGCATTCTCAGGTGGTTTTGCAGAAAGAGGCGATGAACGGTAGTCATTACAGACTGTCCTATATCAACAAAGGATATGCTCGTACCGTTCAGTCTGTGACAGGGAAAAAATACTTATCTTTTACAGGATCGTCCAAAGTATTAGACGATTATTCGTATCCTGCCCAGGATCTGTTTATTGCACTTCCTCCAAATTCTCAGCCATCGGCTCAATTCGTTGGTGTCAAACAGCATACCCTCGGAATTGGAAATATTGAAAATGTCCCGAAGGAAACAAATTTTCAGCATTCCATAAAAGGATTTTTATGGGTCAACGACTCCTACTGTATGCACATTGAGATCAATCCTTTTTGGTACGATCGAGCCAGCGGAGAGATTCAAGAAGTAGAAGAGTTTTCCGTGGAAATTGATTTACCTCAATCACTTCTCCGGCAACCGCAACAGATTAGTTCCTCTGAAGCATCGATTATTGATAATCCGAAGTTCGGATCTCTATGGAAATCTCAGCAACCAGCATCTTCCATTGCTCAAACGGACTCATGGATTGATTACAATGCAGAGTATGTTAAACTGGGCATTGCTAAAGATGGTATTTATCGGTTACGATATTACGACCTCCTTTCGTATGGTGTTCCTGTAGGATCGTTAGATCCCAAAACAATCAAAGTCTATGTGAAAGGGAAAGAGATACCGCTGCATGTCTCCGGAGAAAATGACGGCGTTTTTGATCAAAGCGACTATGTGGAATTTCTCGGCCGAAGGAATTACGGCGATGCTCGTTATCGGGAAGCCGTACCCTACGGCTCTGCGTACTACGAATACCTGAATGTGTACTCTGATACTACGATCTACTGGCTGACGTGGAGCGGCTCGCAGGGCCAGCGGGTAGATACAACGGTCTCTGTATCGGGAATTCCTTCAGATACTCTGCGCTATTATGACGAGTTGATGCATTCTGAAAGGAATGTGTATTATGACTTTTCGTTAGATCCTGGAAATTTAACCGCGTCATTGCGAAAAAACGATCCTGATATTCTAGAGAATGAAACATGGAATGAAGGGAATCTTGATGTCGGGAAGTTATCCGTTACGTTCTCTGTGTCCAATCTCTATGCCGGCAAACCAGCAAGAGCATTCGTGAAACTGCAGGATTTTGCATCGAGCATACAGCAGAACGCCCATAATCTTTCATTGTCCATCAATAACACAGCGACACAATATGATTCAGGATTTATCAATAAATATCAGGTGAAAGTTCTCAAAGCGGCATTTCCTTCTTCCGTGTTAAAGAATGGAAATAATACGATAGATATTCACTCTTACACCACAGCAAGTTCGCCGAATACGGTCATACGGGACTGGTACGAATTGGAATACCCCCGTTTCTTAAAAACCACAACAGATTCACTCAACTTTGCTTACAACAATATTGCCTCTCCTACGCTTGCTGCTTTATCGATATCGGGACTTTCAACGAACACATTCTCCCTGTATAGGTATAGAATGAATGATAGCTCTATCATAAAAATTACCAACTATACTCGTACAATCGATACACTCAAATTCATCGATACTGTTGCCAATGGTTCATATTATTTTCTTCTACGGGAAGACAAGATTCCCGCTCCCATTTTTTATTACAAAAAGAAGTTTACAAATCTTCGGAATGGGTCTAACCAGGCAGATTATCTTGCCATTACTCACCCCTATTTTCAATCAACTGCATCGGACTACATTGCGTTTATTTCTACAACGTATGGTGTAAGTACAAAACTTATCAGCACATATGATATCTATGACGAGTTTAATTATGGCTTCTTTGCCCCGGAGCCGATCAAAGAATTTCTGAAATCAACGCATGCTTTTTGGCAGTTGCCAAAACCTCAATATGTTGTGTTGATCGGAAAGGGGACATATGATTATTATGGAAATAAGACTCGATATGCCGGAGTGCCACCGACTCCAAATTATGTTCCTCCCTACGGAAATCCGGTCAGCGATATCTGGTTTGTCCTATGGGATACGACTAGTGCCGATCCAAATAATTAATCTTGTACTTTTTACAATGGTTTAAGATATTAGAGGAGTCACTGATGAAAATGAAAGGACTCCTCGATGGCATTATTTGTTCGTTCTTTGACAATCGCTGAAGG
>Ga0268276_1003053_pt1 | contig 13427 bp, 9 predicted proteins | sample saktaG_4_FD_190145 | JGI IMG/M metagenome (GOLD analysis project Ga0268276, IMG submission 190145) | Saline water microbial communities from Sakinaw Lake, British Columbia, Canada - sak_2010_1_5_45m | ecosystem: Environmental > Aquatic > Non-marine Saline and Alkaline > Saline ...
CACCGGGACCCAGCTCGATGCTCTGCATCCAGTTCAACAGAGTTCTGATTTGTGAAATATCCAAAATTAATCCCGATCTGCTTCAGGTCTGTCAGGCATACATCCCATGCGAGGGCCGTCACCACGTCCACCGCGGCGATCTCCCATTCCTGGTCTGCGGCCTTGTTTCTGCCAGATGGCTTTTTGTTCATCAGTCAGAATCTTGCCGACTTCCAAGCGATGCTTAATCTGTTTTTCGAACTGACTGGCTTTCAGATCATTCACTTTTTTAATGGCCACATCCAGTTTCTTGGATGTATCACCATCGCGGATCAGCTCTTCCAGTTCCAGATGAGCCAGTTTCAGATCAGCCTGCAGCGGAACCATCTCTTTCTGATGGGCAACTTTCAGGTCATGCATTTTTTCCTGTTGTTCTGCGGTAAGATTCAGTTGCTCACACATCTCCATCCGTTTCTCCATCATCGGCGGATGTTTCTTCATTTTCCGCGGACTTGCCAATACCAATGCCGGTATCGCTAACAGAATGATTGCTGTTGTCATTTTCTTCATGATTATTTCCTTTCTCTTTTAGGGCTTTTTTCATGCCGCGTGGGTTGACAGATTGATCGCATCAACCGATTTCGAAACCGGTTGTCGAACACAATAAACTTCAGTTGTTGATCTTTCCGTAGCACATCCCCAATACTAATTATAAAAACCTCTTTTTGGTTTGATATTTCCTTTTCCAGATCCGCCAGCTGTTTGGCATAGTTTTTCACATCTTTCTCTGTCGTTGCATAGTTTTCGTCTTTAAGCAATTCGTAGATACTTTTCATGATATTCCGTTGTCTATTCTGATTCTCATGGATGATATCTTCAAATTCTTTCAGGCGCGGAAAAAATTGTATTGACTGTTCAGTACTGAGTTCCAGGTATTCAGTCATTTTCCAGATTCGCAATGCTTCCATCTGTTCCCGCCTGTCCGGATCCATTGGCTCCATAAAATCATCCTGAGCCATTACCACAGCTCCCTGAATAAACAACCCGATCAATACAATGCCTATCCATCTATTCATAAGACCTCCTATTTATAAAATCTCATTTGTCATTTGTTTGATAATATTTTGAAATTCATCGTCGTTCAGATTGATAGTTGCCACCAAATAACGGTCAACTTCAGGAAGAGATTTCTCCTCGATAATCTGATAAATCGCGTTTTTGACAATTTCATCCGTAGAGAAATTTGTTTCTGTTACCGCATCACTATCATCATCCAGTAATATCTCGCCAAAATAGCCAACATTACTAAAATTCATATAACTATGTTCCCGATTTAATTGCACTAACCATTGGTTGGAAACCGTTTTCGAATTAAACAGACTAAATACTGTGATCAGCAGAATTGCAAATGTCGACGTAAACGCCGGTATTGCCCAGAGTAACTGTTTCTGCCGGGCGTGTCGTTTTTCCAGCCGGCGATTCAGTGTGACAACCAGTTCAGCGCCATAGCTGTCCGGAATCGAAATCCGGTCCTGCTTCATAACTGCGATGATTGACGATAATGACAACTGATATTGGCGGCACGCTTCACAGTTACGAAGATGATTGGCGACCTGAATCTGACTTTCAGCGTTCAAATCGCCAGTGCTATACAAAGGGATTAAATCTTCATATTCCTTACACGGATTCATAACTCACTCCCATTTCTTCGAACATTTTTCTCAGGTTTTTCAACGCATGTGAGAAATTGACTTTCGCGGCATTTTCAGTCGAATCCATAAGCCTTCCAATGTCTTTAAATGCTAAACCCTGATATGTTCGAAGAATGATAACCATTTGTTGCTTTGACGGCAATTTTTTCAAGGCTTTTTTCAGGGCCGAATTAGTAAATTCATTGTATTCTTGTCCGGCTGAATCCGCAACCAAATCTACGCTATCCAGGCCAATAGTCTGACGAACCTTTTGGCGCCGTAAATAATTCAGTCCCGTATTGACCGCTATTCGATAAATCCACGTGTATTCCGATGAATCATTCCTGAATTTTGACAGATTTTTATACACCTTGATGAATGTCTCCTGGGTTAAATCATCGGCTTCATCGTGAGAGGAAACCATTCGGCGAAAAAGGCTGAATATTCTTTCCTGATTTTCAAGGACCAAACGGTTAAACGATTCTGCATCTGGTTGTCTCACTGATTCCTGTTTCAACATTTCTCTTTTTTCACACCCTTTTGACAACCGCGTTTTTTAAAGGTTAAATCTGTTTTTGGATTTTATATTCATAATCATCATTAACGAATTAAAATGTTCCAAATAAAATCAACTTATTCAACAGAAATCTCGCAGATCCTCAACTTTTCTAAATTCCTGTTCTCCAGTTCATGAAAGATCAATTGCTTTTATTGTCGTAAAAGAGTATTTTGAATCATGATGTTAATGGATTAACCAGAGGAGGCTGTTGTGAAATACCGTGCAGCGATTCACCATTTTAATGAGACCAATTTACGGGACAAAATTCGCGAAAGTCTGGAATTTGTGGACTGGAAGAATAAAATATTTCCCGACAGTAATATCTGGGTCAAACCTAACCTGACATTTCCTGAATACATGCCCGGTGTTACGACGTCCCCCCACTTTATGGCGACTTTATTGGACGTATTGAAAGAGCGCACGAAACATTTAACCGTATTCGAATCCGACGGCGGAAATAATTCCTACACCATGGAGCGGGCATTTAAAGGTCATGATCTTTATGAAATTTGTGAAAGCCGCAGCGTCCGCCTGGTCAATCTGACCCGTGAAAAAACCGAAATCGTCAAGGTACCCGGCGGTTGGCGGTCCTATCGTCTTCCATTAAATAAGGAAATGCTGGAACAGACCGATATGACCATCAGTGTCCCGGTACCAAAAATGCATTTCGTCACCCGATATACCGGCGCCATTAAGAATCACTGGGGCACCGTTCCCGACTCCATGCGACTACGCAATCATTTTTTCTTCAAATATGCAATTAATGAGATAATTCGCCGCCTAAAATCACAGATCACAGTCATCGACGGTGAATATTTTCTGGATAATAATGGTCCCGTGACCGGCGAACCGGTTAAAATGGATGTCGTCGGAGCTGCAGATAATCCCCTCACTGCCGATATGGTGCTCATGGACATTATGGGGGTTGATCCAAATAAAATCGGTTATGTCCGTGAATCCTGGAAACAGAACATGGGTCCGAAAACATTAGCCGATATAGAATTGAATACAAATATTGAAGATTTTAAAAATTTTAAGTTTACTTATCAGCGTGATCCTGTGGATTATATGGCATGGCTCGGTTTCCATAGTTACCTGGTCACCTGGATTGTCTATCTCTCTCCGTTGAATAAATTCGCCCATTGGTGGATTCGCCTGCTGCGTGGCGGTTCCAGACAGGTGGAAAATTACTATGACAGTTTCATCAAAGAAGACGACCCAGGTTAATCCACAATTTTTCTAAATAAAGCCATAATGCCGATACATTTTCGTACCGGCATTTTCTTTTCCCTTGAATTTTCCATCCACTTGGAAATATATTCCATTCAACTGAATCAATGAGGGATTATGATTAAAGCAGTTTTTAAATGGTACACATCAACATCATTATTAACACGCCTCCTGGCGGGATTTGTGATCGGGTCCGCCATCGGCAGTATTTTATGGATCGTATCTGCTCGCACCGGTAATCCGGTTGCTGAATCGGTGACACCATTTATTTCACCCTTTGGATCGATTCTGATCAGTTTGCTGAAAATGATTGTTATTCCGGTGATCTTTTTCTCATTAATCAGCGGAGCTGCGGCACTTCCGATCAAACGTTTCGGAAAAATCGGTTTGAAGGTCATTGGTTGGTATCTGCTCTGTTCTCTGCTGGCTGCAATTCTGGGGGCGTCCCTCGCCCTGGTCATTAATCCCGGCAGCGAAAGCAATTTGGCCGACTGGCAAAAAATGATCGAAGTCCTTGGAACCCAACCTGATCAGATCGCCAGTTCTGCCCCGATCCAGGGCGGTTTTGTGGCGATTCTTCTGAACATGTTTCAAAATCCCTTCGAAGCCCTGGCAACTAATAATTTCCTAGCAATTATCACGTTTTCTATTTTATTCGGGCTGGCTATTCGTATTATCCTGGAATCCTCGGATAATGCGGAAAACCATATTCTCAAGCAATTGATCCTGTTCATTGAAACAGCCCGGGATGTAATTTTTAAAATCGTGGAATGGATCCTGGAATATTCACCCATCGGTGTTTTGGCCCTGTCAATCACAAATTTCGGATTGTACGGCCCCAATATCGCCGGGCCTTATATCAGCGTTACAATCGGTGTCGTGATCGGTATTCTTGCCATGATGTTTATCGTTTACCCGATCCTTTTGTTTGTTGTTACCCGGCGGAATCCTTATTCCATTCTGCGCGATATGGACGAAGCGATCATTACCGCATTTATTACCCGCAGCAGCGCGGCTACTCTGCCGGTGTCGTTACATACAGTTCAGGAAAAATTGAAAGTCCACAGCGAACTGGCCAGTTTCTCATTGCCTCTCGGTGCAACGATCAATATGGACGGCGTCTGCGTTCACCTGCCGATGTTTGCGGTTCTGGCAGCCAATATGTTTCACATCCCGCTGACTTTAACAGGATTAATTGTACTGGTAATTACAACCGTACTGGCATCGATTGGCGCCGGCGGTGTTCCCGGCGGCAGTATTATGTTGTTGTTCATTATTCTGCAGACAATGGGCCTGGACAGCACTCAGACCGCTGTTATCGTCGCCCTGGCCATGGGCATCAATCCAATTCTCGATATGTTCGAAACCGCCAATAACGTCACCGGCGATATGGTCTGCACCTATGCCGTTGCCCATAATGAAAAATTAATCGATTAATATCTTGAATAAATTTCCGCTGATTTTCAGGATTGAATAAAATCCTTTAACTGAGATTCCGTTTTTCGAACGATATCCGAAGTCATTTCCTGCTCGATCAGTAAACCGTTCCGGATAAAATACAGACAGGTCTTTATCACCTCAAGTTTCGACCAGCGATTCAGCATCAGGGCATAGAGATCCAGCTGGGCATTGTATTTCGTCATTGTCGCATTATCGGGATAACCCCTAATATGATCGGATTTGAAATCCACAATGATATATTGATTGTTTTTAGTTTTCAATAATAGATCAATTTTCCCTTCTATCAGGGTGTCAAAAAGCCAGGCGTTAATATCAATTTCCCGGAAAACTGTATCTGATTCTTCGATATACCTTGAAAGCGCGTTTTCCGGTTGTATAAATTTTTGTCCCCATTGATTGAACAGATCCAGCATTTTTTGCTCTTCTTCCAAGTCGAGAGAATAGGGTTTTATTAATTGTCCGGTGTGGTCGCACAACGCTTGAACATTCAGGAAGTCCCACCAGCTGAAAGCCTGGTGAATAACCGTCCCGATCTCCAGTGCCGATAATGATGTAACAGGCTCAAAAATATCGCCGGAGAACTGATATTTTTCATAAGAAGGTATTTCTCCGAAACTTTGGTTAACCCAGGCAGCAAAAGCGGTTGGCGTTACTTTTTTTATCTGCTTCCTCAACGGAAGCGGCCGGATCATCTGTTGAATTTCCTCTTTTTGATTAGCTGTTAATACTTTTTGGATAGTAATTGTACTTTGTTGAAAACCAGCATATAATTTCGCTGCTTCCGCTATCAAGCACTCCGTTATCTGTACATTAGAATTTTCAGAATCAAAAAATGATTTGAGATTTGACCACAAGGATCCGGTACGCTTTCCCGGCTTGTCAATGGCTGATAAAAGCAGATAGGATTCCGCCCGTGTGGCAGCAACATACAGTATTCGTTTTTCTTCGGCGGCTTCCCGGTCCTTTTCAATTTTGGATGACAGCTGATAATAGTACCCACGACCATCGTCAAAAGTTGTCTTTAAATTAAAGGCAATATGATCAGAATTGTCGCTTAAAAGGCGGCGATAACTGTTCCTTCGGCTGGCCGTCAATTCGGGAATGACCACGATCGGGAATGATAAACCTTTTGCGGCATGGATTGTCATAATAGTAACGCTGTTTTCAATTTCTGAGCTGAGATTAGCTTCACCCTCACGGACCTGCATGCTTTGATAGAGTTGAATTCGCCGAATGTAATCCACCGGACTGATATCCTGCGAAACACTCCACTCAATTGCCAGATCCACCAGTTTCAGCACATTGGCAATGCTTTGTTTTTCTTCGGGAAAAGCGACAAGAATGGCAATATAGTCTGTCGTATCCAGAATGGTTTGAAGCAATTCGGCGGTGGTCGAAGAAACCATTTTTTCATGAACCTGGTTATACAAATCCAGAAATTTCTGAAACTGTAAAACAATGTCCTGGTCCAGCAATTGTCGATACGTTTCATCTTTATTAATTAATTTTTGAATGCCGTCCATCAAACCGTTTTCTGTTGCAAGCGCCATCAGGGTATCATCACTCATTCCGATCATCGGTGAACGCAGTGTTCCGATCAATGCAACCTCATCGTGCCAATTGATCAATGCCCGCAGAAAATTGATAACGTCCAATACTTCCCGACGTTGATAAAATCCAATGCCCGAACTGACATAATACGGCACACCAGCCCGGTTCAGGATACGTTCCAGGTTTTCCTGGTGTGTCCGTGACCGGAGTAAAATAGTAAAATCCCGCCATTCCGGTTTTCGCAGTTCCCCGGATTTTTCTTTAATAATTTCCTGTTTGCATAAATTTTTTATTGCATGAACAACATTAACAAATTCCGCATCGATTTCTGTCAAACCTGAAGGTATCTCATCATCTCCGGCATCAGGTTTTAACAACAACAGTTGAACCTGTGTATTTTTCGTTTCTGTTTGATCGTGAGATTCAACGGGTTTATCATAGCGAACATCATATTCCGGCACGGTTTCTTGACTATTTAAGAGAAATTCAAAGAACCGGTTATAGAAATTATTCAACGGTTTGATGCTGCGATAATTTTTATCGAGATACAGAAGTGGTTTTTGATGTTTATAGCCATTAAATATTTCAACTTCAGCACCACGAAAGCGATAAATCGACTGTTTTTCGTCGCCTACATAAAAGGTTATCAACGACGGGTTCAGGCTACAAATCGCTGTCAGAATCCTGTCCTGGATCGGGCTGATATCCTGAAACTCATCAACCAGCAGGTGTTTGAACCGATTGGCATATGCTATGGCGGTATCACTTTTTGATCTGAAAAAGGCTTCTGTTAAAATTTCGAGTCCGTTGAAATCAACCGCACCCTTCTCATTGAGTACCTCTCTGTAATAATTAATCCAGAGTAACCCTAAGTTTGAAAAACTAACCACTAATTCAGCATTTTTCTGCTCCAGCTCATCCTTAAAAGTAAACATACTATCTTTAATCTCATCCCAGACCGATCGAAGAAAACGGTGTTTTTCCCGCATTTCTTCAAGTTCATTGCCCCAATTGCCTTTTTGCCCCTTATTATTCAGACTGAATGCTTTGGCTAAAGAACCATCACTCAAGCCGCTTGGAATCTGCCCGTTTTTAACCTGTTCAACCGCATTCAATAAAATCGTTTTAGCACTGTGAAGTTTGTCTTCAGGATCACTGGCATTGTGGGATTTCAAAAACTCACAGGCATTGATGACTGTAGTTGTCGAAAATGCTTCCCGTAATAGTGTTAATGTATATTCCTGATAATGGTGTTTGGCCTGAGAATAAATGTCCGATCCGGTGGATTTTGAATTTTTTCCCAATGGCTCCGTAAAATCAACTTGATTCTGCCAAAGGATATTCAACATTTCACGAATCTGAAACAGGTCAAAATAATGGATCAATGCCACCACCGGCGAGCCTGATCTGTTTAGTTCTTCGTGCAGAAAGATATCCAGAGTTTCCTTGCGAGAGATCAATTCTTCCACTTCATCGATTATTCTGAATTGCGGGTCGATGCCGATTTCTTCACTATTTTCCTGGAGCACTCTGGCGCAAAAACTGTGAATAGTTGAAATCGGGGCCGAATTTAACTGGTCCAGCAGATTTTCATCGATCTTCGATTGAGACTGATGCAGCAATCGAAGAGATCGACGAATACGCTCCTTCATTTCGGCAGCAGCTTTTTCAGTAAATGTAATCGCCACAAGTTCGTCAATCGTTGTATTCGTGCGTCGAAGAATATTAATTGTGCGGTCTACCAGAACCCGGGTTTTACCGGTCCCGGCGGATGCTGATACCAGAAAAGACCTGTCAATTTGATCTGTCGCAATCTGATAATCATTTAAAATTTCCGTTTTTGATTTCAAATTCGTTCCTTAATACTTGAAAAATGCCTGTAAATTCTCTAAAATTACACTCGTTAATATAGGGAGCAATTGTGCCAATATATCAATTATTCAGCAATGAGTGGATCAGTTTCGGGATTTTTCTTGTTATCATCCTCGGTTTTGTCGGTTTCAGCGAAGTTCTGCGCAAATCATTTAATATGTCCGGTGAAAACACCCGCCAGTTCGTCCATGTGGGCGTCGGCCTATTGGTCACCTGCAGCCCGTTCCTGTTTGTGTCACCATTACAACCGGCGGTTCTGGCTATCATTTTTATCGTACTGAATGCCGTTGCCATCAAAGGCGACCAGATGAAAGGCATGCACACAACTGAACGTTTTTCTCTGGGCACTGTTTTCTTTCCTGTCTCCTTTCTGATATTGATACTGCTTTACTGGAGAAACAATCCCTCGGTCCTGATTATCGGAATGCTAATCATGGCACTTTCCGATCCACTGGCTTCGATCGTCGGAACCCGTAAAAAATTTCCAAAACAATTCGTATTTTGGCGGGATTCCAAATCCATTACCGGTTCCATGGCCGTTTTTATAAGCGCGTTTATCATTGTCCTGATTAGTTTACCGATTCTCAGGCAACTTGACGGCGGAGCAACGGTACCAATCACCAGCCTGCTTCTGATCGGCTTCGCTGTATCTGTCATCGCTGTACTTAGTGAATCCATCTCTTATGCCGGATCCGATAATCTGACAGTTCCTCTGTTAACCGCTTTGATTCTCGACATTATGCTAAAATCCAGCCTGGCTCAACAGGTCACCGTTGTCGGCTGGATATTCTTTTCCTTTCTGCTGGCCTATCTCGCTTATCGACTAAAAGCACTCACGCTTGGCGGTACAGCCGGAGCCATGCTTTTGGGATCAATCGTTTTCTCGGTCGGCGGATTATTTTGGGTAATTCCCATGGCAACGTTCTTCGTCCTATCTTCGATTCTGTCAAAAATCGGTAAGCTGAAACGCACGATCCTGAAAGGCATGGTCGAAAAAGGCAGTCAGCGGGATATCCTGCAGGTCTATGCCAATGGCGGTGTTTCGCTGATCATGGCAATCCTCTTTCACTTTACCGGAAACGATCTCTTTTACCTGATGTTTCTCGGTTCGCTGGCCGCCGCGACAGCGGATACCTGGGGCACGGAAATCGGAATCTTTTCCAGAAGCGAACCCCGTCACATCCTGACGTTTAGTAAAGTGCCAACCGGTACTTCCGGCGGTGTTACGGCACTCGGTACATCAGGATTTTTAATGGGCGCCGGAATTCTGACTCTCAGTGGCATCTTCCCAATTTCCGGTTCCATCCTGCAGTTATTCATTATTGTTGCCATCAGCGGAATTATCGGAGCATTGATTGATTCGATTGTCGGCGCTACAATTCAGGCACAGTACAAATGTCCCCATTGTCAAAAAACGACGGAAAAATTACTTCATTGTAGCAGTCACAAAACAACGTTGATTTCCGGTATTCACTGGATCGACAACGATGTTGTCAATTTTATCTGCACCAGCTCCGGTGCACTGTTTGTACTGCTTTTCTCTAAGTTCTTTATGTAAATCACTCATCCGTATCATTCGTCATCTCAACAGTCCTGGTATCAATCCGGCATAGCTCGTAATATGCACATTTTCCATGCTGACAGCGCTTCTTGATATCATAAGGATTCAGAAAAAAATCACCCATGTATATTCTCTTGAGTAATGAAACCACTGTCTCTTCGGTCTTTTTTAATAATTCATCAATATCCGAATATAAAACCGGCTTGATCCGCTGATATAAAGACTTTGTAAAAATCCCTTTGGCAATCCGGCCATCGTTGAACACATAGGAATATGCTCCGGCAAACGGAATATCTTGATGTAATTGCCGGTATGCCAGCATATAAAACGGAATCTGGAAATGAACACCTTCACTCACCCCTTTGACGGGATCCTGCACGGAATTCTTCGAGCGCTTATACTCAATAATCGTGATATGATTGTCTTCATGACGATCAACCCGGTCAATTTTCAACTTAAAAGGTACTGAAAACTCAGAATTTTCCATCACCACCGGGATCTTAAGGGAAAGCCTGTGCTCAAATTCAACTGGATAATACTCGGTCCCAAGTACCTCTATTTCACGGTTAATTAACAATTCGAGACCATGTTTAAGGTCGGCCAGTTTTTTATTCCAAACCGATTCATCTACATAGGCAAAAACCGACCGATAATTTTGATGAATAAATTTCAAAGCCGCATCAATATCACCACTCAAGTCTCCGGTAATGAATGTTTTCCATTCCTCGAAATTACCCGGGCTGACTGCCTTCAGAAACGATTCAAACAGGGCATGAATCAGCAATCCATCGGTCAGTGGAGAAATTTCCGCCAGCGGTTCCTCGACCGAATCGATCTTCCAAATGGATTGACACAAATACAAAAACGGGCACCAGGCGTACTGTTGCAATCGAGTCACAGACAGCGGCTTCCGAAAACAGTTTACCTGGTGTTTCAAATTGGATAAACACCCACTCCAACCGTCCGCAATACAGTCTTTTCGGCATCTTTCAATATCAATCCGCGGTTCAATGTCAAAATGATTTGACGTTTTTAAAATAGTATCAAAAAATTGGCAGTCCTGGTCGTTCCATTGATAATGTAGTTTATTAAAGAGGATATCCTGTGGAGACACAGCCATCCCAATTTCCGGAATTACAGAAGCGGCGGAAATGGTTTCATACCGGATTGATTTACTTAGGGTATCATGCTCAAAAAGGAATCGGATTTCATCCAGGAATGACGATGCAGGCAAGCCACGTCCGTTACTGTCAAATTCAGGATAAGTGATCAACAGATGTTCATTTACTCTGGCGACAATATTATAGAACAGAAATTTCTCTTCCTTGATATCCGATCCGGAAGACCGGACGACATCCATACCCGCTGTTTGATTTATCCGCAATCGTCGATGGCTGTTCAGAAGCGGATTTTCACGACGGCTAATCGGAAATTCACCATCAACCATGCCAAGCAATACAATCGCATCAAATCGTTTACCGCGGACATCCATAATATTTGCAACCGTAATTCCGGTTTCTTCCTGATCGCCGGATTTTGGCAATGTGATATCACGTATTAAATTATTCAGGGCCATACTAACATGCCGCAATTTTACTGTATCGTCCAAATCGACCAGATTTCGCAATGTCCTGAACACACTTCGCATCGCATTAAATGTCTCGGTTACCGAATTCTCTGCGTCATCCTGAAAACTGAACTTTTTTAGAAGATTTTGTATCCATTGAATATACTCAGACCAACGGGCTGATGTGGGTAAACTGATATCGTCCAAAAATTGCTGTAGAACCGGCAACAGAATATCTATATCGTCCAATTCTCGTTGTAAAATATTGATCTCTTTTGAATCCTCGTCTTCAGCAACCATGACAGTCCGGATATATTCCTGTCGTTGGGTTAATTGCGTCAGCCAGCTTCCTTTGCTGAATGACAATCCCCAGGCCGCCGATTTATATTCAAACTTCTGAATGATGTCAGCACCGTAATAATGTCGAATTTCCGTAAAGCGGGTCAGATCAATGATGCTGTCCCGGCTGAAATTCCGCTCATTAACCTCAAACACTTTCTGGATGATGCGCAGCAATGTTGATTCTGACAGAAATTGTCCATTCCCGGCAACAGCAATACCGGTGCCCGGGAATAAAAGGCGAATCAGTTTTGAATAATCATAACTCCCCCTGTAAATCACCGCTATTTTATCAGGTTTTATATTGTCATTGATCCATTTTTTTACTGTTCGTGCGGCTGCATCAATTTCATATCGTCGGTTTGGACAGCGTAACAGTTTTAGAGTAGTATTTCGCCAGTCGATACAAAATTTCATGAGATCCGGAACTGGCTTGTTATTTTCAACGTAATCATGTCGCTTGAACAACAAATCAACAATCTCCGATATCGATTCCTGTTTAATTTGAGGAATTACGGTACTGTGATAATCCCGGTTCCCGATAATCCCGGATACAGGCTTCAGGTACTGTAACGCTGGATGACCTGTATTTTCGGGAAAGTAAAGTATTGATTCCGTGTACTGGTCAATCAGGTAATTCAAGATCTGTTGCTGAATTGGATTAAATTCATAGAACCCTGCCACAACCAGACGGTCCCCGGTTGGATTGTACTGACTGCTTCGTAAATGTTCGGCGAGTAACATCAGCAAAGTCGATGACGATGCCAATCGCCGATCTGTCGCTGCATTAATCAAAACATTGAGACATTCAACATACGGAGCAATATCGGGAACCGCTTTGGCAATAGCATTCAATTGATCAATGGATTTGCCCGATTCGCGCAGTTCGGTCACAATTTTAAGAATTAACGCCAGCGATCCCGGCTGTATTTTTTGAAACAAACGCCGGTTATTTTTCAAAAACGTAAAAAGAAACAGCCATTCTTCACCGGAACCGATTATCCGAAACGTCTGATGATCCGCATCCAATATCCGGTTCGCCCAGGCAAAATAAGTTCCAAAATGCAGATGACCCGGTAGTAGAGTGTCAGTTTTCCGGTACAATGTTTCCTTTATTCCAGTAATATAGCGTACCGATGGTAACAGAAAATCAATTTTCTTCCCGTTTTCCAAATCAGATGAAACCGATTCGGCAATATGCCGGTTTAAATTACCGGATACAGGATGATAAACGATATTAAATCTTGCCATGGTATCGAAATCTAACAGAAATCCGTTTCAGAGCCAAGGGTTAAGCTGTGATTTTTGAATATATTTCTTCTAAACAGTTGATATTGTGGAGAGTCCTAGAAAATATTTAAAAAAACTTTTGCTATGTTCAAGTTTTTATTATAAACTGTGGCGTTATTTGATTTGGAAAAGTATCATGGAGATATTTTATCCAAGAGGAGTCGTTTAATCACAAAGTTACGTCCCTTCTCACGTGAATTCCAATGTTCTAATTTCACAGGTATAGTTGCTGTCGCATCTCTCCCTTACGAATGAAACATTAAGCCACAGTGAGAAGAATCGCAAGGAGAAATGCATGGAAGGTAGTAAGCTTTACGTGGGGAATTT
>Ga0268276_1003055_pt1 | contig 13425 bp, 12 predicted proteins | sample saktaG_4_FD_190145 | JGI IMG/M metagenome (GOLD analysis project Ga0268276, IMG submission 190145) | Saline water microbial communities from Sakinaw Lake, British Columbia, Canada - sak_2010_1_5_45m | ecosystem: Environmental > Aquatic > Non-marine Saline and Alkaline > Saline ...
TTCCAATCAATTTATGATTTTTGTATTTATTTGATAATTTCTCTCCCTGAGATAATAAATTAATAACCTTTTCTAATTCAAAAATTATTTTCCTTCTCCCAGAATAGTGCAGTTTCTTAAGCTGACGTTTAAATTGATTGGAGTAATAAAGTTTATATATCATAAACTAATCACTCAAAATTTCATCAAACATTTCTTTTACCGAAGTATGAACCTTCCTTTTACCATCCATATAAAACTTTTGTGTTTTGGCAGATTCTGCCAAAATTCGCCGTTCTTCTTCTAAAGTAAAACCGTTTTCCGTTAAAACCGGAAAAGGAATACCTTGATAATTAAGCACTTGTTTAAAATATATTTTTACCCCAGTACTCATATCCATACCCAAAGATTTAAATATTTTGGCCACATCTTTTTTTATTTTACTATCAACCCGAAGTTGGACTGTATCATTCATATAAATTATATTAATATTTTAATAATTTTATTATATTACAATGTCAGTACATTGTCAATACATATTATCCACAGTCAAAAAATCAGCTAATTAAAGCTGATTTTTTTGTTTTTATAAAACGCTGTAGAAATGTTATCTCCCCCCTAAAAAGGGGGGATAAAGGGGGGTGTTCGCGCGTACTTGCGCTATATTGGCCAACACCCCCTCTGACTCCCCCTTATTAGGGGGAGGACGTTAACAACTAATATTATTAATAAAATCATTAATTTTTTGTATTGTAGTTTCTATTTTATTTTTTATCTCATCATCAGAAAATCGCAACACTGTGAGACCCAAACTTTCAAAATATTCAACACGTTTTTGATCATAATATTCTTTTCCTTCATGGCTGACACCATCTGCCTCTATTATTAACATAATTTCTGGGCAATAAAAATCGACAATGAAATTGCCGATTGGTTTTTGACGAATAAATTTATAACCTTGTATTTTTCTATTTCGCAGATAACACCAAAGTAATTTCTCTGCATAAGTCCTTTCTTTTCTTCTCAATTTACTAGCACGACATTTCAATTTTGGATTATAGTATATTTTCATATTACGAACCAGACCGACGAACACCCCCTCTGACTCCCCCTTATTAGGGGGAGAACTAATAACACTCATTAACTTTTCCCCACCCATTTCAACGCCTCTCTAAGCAACTGCTCACCTGTCTTGCCTTCTGCCTCCAAATCCTTCACAACTGATCTAGCCTCTTCTTTGGAATAACCCAAAGCCACCAAACCATCAATCGCATCACCCATTACTCCACCGGTGTGGCTGTCGGCTTTCGGCTGTCGGCTTTCGCCGATTTTATTTTTAAGTTCAACCACAATTCTCTCAGCTGTTCGTTTTCCAATTCCACTTACTTTGGTCAAATAATCCACATCACCCCGAGAAATCGCATTTTGAATATCATCCATACTACCCAATTCCAAAATATTTAAAGCACTCTTGGGTCCAACACCACTAACCGTAATAAGAAGCTCAAAAAAATATTTTTCTTCTAAAGTTTCGAAACCAAATAAATCCATGGCATTATCAGACACACGCAAATAAGTGTGTATGCCGATCTCATGACCAACTTGCAGATCTACCAACTTACTAACCTGCATATTTACTTCATACCCAACCCAGCCAGCTGTCAAAACAGTTAGACTATTTTCTTTTTTATTTATAATTTTTCCTTGAATAAATGAAATCATACGAATTTACTAAAAAATATATTAACACAGCGCTGGTAAGAGTATAGAATAATTTTTAAGAAAAGGCAAGAATTTAAAAACGACCCACGACACACATAACACTATCCAAACGACAATCACTGATGTGTCGTGTTACGTGGTTCGTATGTCGTGCAAAAATTGATTAAAAAAACCGCCCTTTCAAGCGATTTTGTTATCTGTTATCTGTTATTTGCTAACTGCTATCTGATTATTAGCCCAGCTGTTCAACTACTTCTGCTACAAAATCATTACATTTCTTTTCCAATCCTTCGCCCATTTCATAACGAACAAAACGACGAATTGTTATTTTTTCACCAATCTCACCTGATGCCTGAACTAATACTTGTTCAATCGTTTTTTCTTCATCCTTTATAAAAGGCTGTTCTAACAAACAAACTTCGCCATAATATTTGCTAACTTTACCTTCAATAATTTTTTCAATAATCTCGGCTGGCTTATTTTCATTTTGCATTTGGCCACGATAAATTTCTTTTTCTTTTTCCAATTCTTTTGGATCAACTTCTTCACGATTCAAATATTTTGGAGCGGTAGCAGCAATATGCATGCTAATTTCATTTACCAAATCTTTAAATTTATCAGTCTTGGCAACAAAATCAGTTTCGCAATTTACTTCAACTAAAACACCAATTTTACCAGCACCGTGAATATAACTAGCCACCAAACCTTCGGCAGCTATTTTGTCAGCTCGTTTGGCTGCTTTGGCAACGCCTCTTTTTCTAAGTTCTTCAATTGCTTTGTCAGTGTCGCCTCCAGCATCTTCCAAAGCTTTTTTGCAATCCATCATACCTGCTCCTGTTTTTGCCCGAAGCGCGGCAATGTCACTAGCGGTAATGCTCATAATTTTATTTTTAAAAAATAATTTATAATGAAAGAAAAAAACTAAGCCTCTTTCTGTCCAATAGTTTTTTCTTGTCTGTCCACACCTTCTTTAATTGCTCCAGCTACTAAATTTACCATCATCTTGATAGAATTAATTGCATCATCGTTGGCTGGAATAAACAAATCAGCTTTATCTGGATTGGCATTGGTATCAGAAATTCCAATTATTGGAACTCTCATTTTGGTAGCTTCTACAACTGCAGTTTTTTCACGTTGCAAAGAAGGAATAAACAAAACATCTGGTAATTTTTTCAAAGTGGTCAAACCTGACAAACTGCCGTCCATTTTTTCAATCTGTTTGGCAAAATCAACTTGTTCTTTTTTGGTATATCTTTCAAGTTCACCACTGGCCTGTTGTTCTTTCAAAGTATTATATCTGGCAATCAATTTTTTAATTTCTGAAAAATTGGTAATAAGACCACCAATCCAACGATCTACCAAATATGGCATGCCACAATCAATCGCTGCTTGTTTAACAATTTCTTTAGCCTGTGGCTTGGTAGAAACAAATAAAATTGTTTTACCTTCTTGCGCCATTTTTTGAATTTGCACCAAAGATTCTTCTACTTTTAATTTGGTTTTTTCCAAATCAATAATGTGGACGCCATTACGTTGAGTAAAAATAAACTCGTCCATTTTTGGATGTCGTCTAGTGGTCTGGTGACCAAAATGAACACCGGCCTGCAACATCTCCAATATACTAGGAATTTTCATAGTTTTTTCCTTATACCTCTTTATCACGACCCTTTGGGATGGCCATAGGGAGGAAAAAATGTGATAAATGAGGGATTAATTAGTACTTCTACTAAATGTAAGAAGTGACAATATAATACAACATATTAATTTTGTTGTCAAGTCACGCTCTCTCTTATAATAAATACCACATCACTAGGACAAAAAACGATTTTGTAGTATAATAACAATAATCAAATAATCTAATTATCTAATCACCTACTCTATGCCAAAAACAGACAAAACCAAAATTGGCTTTGCTAAAATGCGATCCAGTTTTTTCTTTGGTCTAATAATTATTTTGGGGATTTCTATTCTCTATATTTTTAGACCTTTTATTTATCCAATATTTTGGGCAGCGATTATTGCGATGTTATTTTATCCGCTGTACAACTGGCTAAATAATAATTTAAAAGCACCTAATTTATCCAGTTTTTTAACACTGATCGTAGTGATTGTAGTAATTTTTTTACCTTTAATTGTCATTTCTACTTTGGCAGTAAACGAATCAATCAGTTTGTATAAGTCTGTTTCAAATTGGAATTTGACCGAACAAATACAAGGCACAGCCGACTGGCTAAATACCACTGCCCTCTCACCAATAATTAAACAAGCTGAAACCCAATGGACAGCTTATGCTACCGATGTTGCCAGAACATTTAGTGTCTTTTTGTTTAATAACATAAAAAATATCACCCAAAATTCTCTCCGCTTTATCTTGATGTTATTTTTGATGTTCTATTCTCTGTTTTTCTTTTTAAAAGATGGAAATAAAATTTTAAAAAGATTGATGTTGCTTTCTCCACTTGGTAATAATTATGAATTGATGTTGTATAATAAATTTCGCTCAGCTGCCAGAGCCACTCTTAAAGGTACTTTTATAGTCGGGGCCATTCAAGGAACTCTGGGGGGGATAATATTTTGGGTTGCCGGTGTTGAGGGAGCTTTTATCTGGGCTATCTTTATGACTTTATTATCCTTAATACCAGCTGTTGGCTGTTCAATAATTTGGTTTCCCACTGGCCTAATTATGCTAATAACCGGCCACATTTGGCAAGGTCTGACAATCCTTTTATTTGGCCTCTTTGTTATTAGTACAATTGATAATTTTATCCGCCCCAAATTAGTTGGCAAAGACATTCAACTCCATCCTTTATTGGTTCTCCTATCTACACTTGGTGGAATTGCAATATTTGGCATTTCTGGTTTTGTAATTGGACCAATCATTGCTGCTTTGTTTGTGGCAAGTATTTCTATTTATGAGCATCATTACCGCAACGAACTTATTAACAACTGATAAACAAAATACAAAATAAAATAGTACGTACTTTAGTACGTACTATTTTTATTCCTTATTCCTTTTTCCTTACTCCTTTATTTCCCTTATCATCTTCTCCACAGACTCCTCCGCTTTTACCCTCAAATCTTCTTCACTCATATTAATTCCCACACCTTTTTTTAATTCAGCCATTTCTTCGCGAACCAAATCACCTCGCATTTTTTCTAATTCGTCGCCATAACTTTTAATTTTATTTTTCAAATCTTCCACTTTTTTCTTGTCTTGAATTATAGAGGAGGGATCATCGCTATCTTCAACCAATTGTAGCTGTGCCCGCAACTGACGAATTGCTTGGGTCACTTGTTGCATATGTATTACAATATTTTGCATCTGTTTTTTACTAGACTTTACTTCTTTAACCAAATAATCAGCTTTTTCCATGGCTGTCGCTCTTTTTAATTCCTCACTAATTTCGCCTTCTTTGGATTCACGAGATTCGTAATTTTTCTCTCGCTCTCTAGAAGAAATTTCACTAACATTTTCTAATATCATATTTTTTAAAAAATTTTAATCTTTTGGGTGCAAAAGGTCTGATTTTATTGTACTATAATCTTGATAAATTGCAAGTTAAACAAAAAACAATCAGTTTTAAAACTAATTATTTTTTATCTACCTGTAGGTAATAAAAATGAGTGCTCGGGGCGGGACTCGAACCCGCACGGATTATACATCCAAAGGATTTTAAGTCCTTCGTGGCTACCATTACACCACCCGAGCTTAAAACAATAATACGGAAAAATTATACCAGAAACGCAAAAATAAATCAAGTGTATGTTATATTGCTGTATAGTTAATGATACATATTTAGAAATTTCTATCTATAAACAAAGTTATATTTTCTACCATGTGTAGCACAACAATATAACAATATAGCAATACAAAATTACTTTTTCCAACCTTTTTCTTCAACACCCTTTTGTTTATTCAACCACCTCCCCAAAACAAATAACAAATCACTCAAACGATTTAAATATTGTTTTATATTTGGCAGAACAACCAGACCCCCTCCGCACTTCGTGTCGGCTCCCCCTGATAGGGGGAGAGATACCAGTACGTATTTCTTTTCTAATCCAATAACTTTTCGCTCAGCTCGACGACATACTGCTCGTGCTCGATAACTTAAAGCTGATGCATTGCATCCACCCGGCAAAATAAAATTTGTAAGTTCTGGCAAATCATTATTCATTTCATCAATCCAATTTTCCAAATACTCAACATCTTTATTTTCAAGTTTTGGCAAACCCGGCACCAAAGCAGACTTTTCATTTTTTGATTCCAAATCATCAACCACGTCAGCCTTTTGCAGATCTTGTATATTTGATAATTTTGTTTTAGTGCTGGATAAATTATCTAGATCAGTTTGTAATCCTGCCAAATTAGATCCGACCACAAATAATTTATGTTGAACTTGTACCAACTTTTTTCCAACTTCATTGTCTAATTCTGAAATCAACAATCCTAAATCGGCATTCAACTCGTCCACTTCGCCAATTGCATCCATTTCCAAACAAGACTTGGAAACTCGTTTCCCGCCAAGCATTGAAGTCTCTCCTTTATCTCCGGTTTTGGTGTAAATCTTGTTCATAGAACACTGACTGCACAAATTATTAATGGATTACACTGATATTATTAAATCATATTTGGTAAGATGAATCAAATTACTTTTCATAATTAAAAGACACAGAACAAAAACCACTCATATTGCTGTGAGTGATTCTAATAATTATAAACTTCCTCCAGCAAAATTATATATTTTGTATATTATTCCATATATTTTGTCTCTTGTCCTAAGAACACCCCAAACTATCTCCACAATTCAAACACTTATAACACGTACCATTGCGAACTGTAATATGACCGCAGGTTGGGCAAGCGGGTGCGTCACCCATCATTTCTTTTAGTGCAGTGCTACTGGCATCTAACATTACTTCCTTTTTTTCTAATGTCGGCAAAGTAGCTTGATTTTCTTCCTCTTCGGCTGTCATTTCCAAATCCGCCACTTCTGGTTTCTTTTCTAACTTCATTACCTCTTGAGGAGCTTGGCTTTCAGCTAGTTTGGCTAGATTTTCAAATTTATTTTTTTGAATTCCTTTTGGTAAAACCTGTACATAATCCGTTCTGCCTAAATATTCCATACCCAAAACTTTAAAAACAAAATCAATTACTGAAGTACAACTCTTTATATTTGGATGATCAGTAAATCCGCTTGGTTCAAATCTAGTAAATAAAAAATTTTCCAAATATTTTTCCAAAGGCGTGCCATATTGTAAACCCATTGAAACAGAAATAGCAAACATATTTAACATACTTCTAAAACCAGCTCCTTCTTTGTACATATCAATAAATATTTCTGCCAAACGACCATCAGGATATTCACCAGTCCTAAGCCAAATCTGTTGATTGCCAATTTTGGCAGACACAGTAATACCACCACGCTTGGCCGGAACTCGTCTTTTTTCACCATGCAAATAGACGCGTCTTTCTGCTATTTCTCCATCTCGACTATATGATTCCATTGGAGTTTTTATACCGACATGCTGACTCAAAATCTCACTGGCTTGTCTAATAGCATCTTCAGGATCATCAGTATCAACCATTTTTGCTACTTGAATTACTTCTTCTTTTTTTACAACAACTTCTTTTATAATTTCCACTTCATCTTCATCTTTTTCTTCTTTGTCACCTTTATTTTTTGAAGAAGTTGAAAGTGGTTGACTCAATTTACACCCATCACGATAAAGAGCCACTGCCTTTAGTGCTGATTTCCAAGATTGTTCGTAGGCATATTTTACATCTTCAAGTGTAGCTTCATTTGGCATGTTTATTGTCTTAGAAATTGCACCAGACAAAAATGGTTGCACCGCTGCCATCATCCTAACATGACCCATAAAATGAATAAAACGAACACCTTTTTTACCATTTTTGTTAGCAGTATCAAACACTGGATAATCTTCTAATTTCAAATGTGGTGCACCTTCAATTGTCATTGCTCCGCAAACATATTGATTGGCTTCTTCAATTTGCTCCTCATTATAACCCAGAGCTTTTAACATATGAAAATCGTGAACATTATATTCTTCGGGTTTAAAACCGACATGCTTTAAACAATCCTCGCCCAATGTCCAAACATTAAACGCAAATTTTATTTCAAACGCACCTTTCAAAGCCCTGTTCAAATTAACAATATCATCGTCATTAAAACCTTTGGCTTTCAAACTTGCCGAATTAACATGTGGTGCATTGGTAATGTCGGCTGTACCTTTGGCATAATCCAAAATATCTTTCATTTCTTCTTCGTTGTAGCCTAAATTTTCCAAAGCCTTTGGTATCGCTTCGTTAGCAATTCTAAAATATCCGCCACCAGCTAATTTTTTAAACTTGACCAAAGCAAAATCCGGTTCTACGCCAGTCGTGGCACAATCCATAAGCAAACCAATCGTACCAGTTGGAGCTAATAAAGTTGTTTGGGCATTACGAAAACCATATTTTTCTCCCATAGCGAGCACATCATTCCAAGATTCACGAGCTGCAGCCAATAAATAGGCTGGTGCATATTCAGGATCAATACCTTTGGGTGCAACTGTTAATTTTTCATATTCATTGGCCTCGGCATTAAAAACCGCTCGACGATGATTACGTATTACTCGCAACATGTCTTCACGATTATATTCAAATTTTGGAAATGGTCCCAACAACCTGGCCATCTCAGCGCTGGTTTTGTATGACTCAGCCGTCATGATAGCCGTCACCGAACTAGCAAAAGCATAAGCATCATTTGATTCATAAGGAATACCATTCATCATCAAAACCGAACCTAGATTGGCATAACCAAGTCCTAAAGTTCTAAAATCATAACTACCTTGCGCAATTTTTTCACTCGGAAATTGTGCCATCAAAATACTGATTTCTAAAACCACAGTCACTAATCTAGTAGCATGTTTAAATTGCTCTATTTCAAAATTACGATTTTTAATATCAAAAAACTTTAGCAAATTAAAAGATGCTAAATTACAAGCTGTATCATCCAAAAACATATACTCACTGCAAGGATTAGACGCATTGATACGACCTGACTGTGGACAAGTATGCCAATCATTAATTGTACCATCAAATTGCACACCTGGATCAGCACAGGCCCAAGCTGCATAAGCCACTCTATCCCACAATTCTTTAGCTTTCATGGTCTTACAAATACTACCATCAGTTCGCCAAGTTAAATTCCAAGACCCATCATTTTTGACCGCTTCCATAAATTTGTGCGGAACCCGAACTGAATTGTTGGAATTTTGTCCGGACACAGTTTGATAAGCTTCGCCTTCATAGTCAGCACCATAACCAGCTGCAATTAAAGCGGCCACTTTTCTTTCTTCCTTTACCTTCCATTCCACAAAAACTTCAATGTCAGGATGATCCATATCTAGCACTACCATCTTAGCAGCTCGCCTAGTGGTACCGCCAGATTTAATTGCCCCTGCGGCTCTGTCACCAATTTTAAGCCAACTCATAAGACCAGACGATTGTCCGCCACCAGACAAAGCTTCGCCAGCTCCACGCAAACCAGAAAAATTAGTACCAGTACCTGAACCATATTTAAATAAACGCGCTTCCTTTACCCACAAATCCATAATTCCACCTTCATTTACCAAATCATCTCTGACTGACTGAATAAAACATGCATGGGGCTGAGGGTGAGTGTAGGCATCTTTGGCCTTTGTCATTACACCAGTATCAGGATCCACATAATAATGCCCCTGAGCACTGCTGTTAATTCCATAAGCCCAATTAAGACCAGTGTTAAACCACTGTGGAGAATTTGGAGCCACCATTTGTTTGAGATGCATAATAACCAACTCATCATAAAAAATTTGCGCATCTTCCTCGCTGGCAAAATAACCATACTTTTCTCCCCAATAACGCCAAGTACCAACCAAACGATGAACAGTTTGTTTAACACTGGTTTCAGGCCCAAGCACGGGCGACCCATCAGTGTTTAACTTTTGACTACCATCGGCATTATATTGAGGCACGCCAGTTTTACGAAAATATTTTTGGGCAATAATATCTGTAGCCACTTGAGACCATTCCTTAGGAATTTCAATATCTTTCATTTCAAAAACCACCGTGCCATCTGGCTCTCTAATAACTGACAAACGTTTTTCATATTCAACCGCATCAAATGGATTTTGGCCTTCTTGACTAAATATCCGTTTAAACTTTAAACCAGTTTCGGGATGATAATTAAATTGTGCGTCGATCTCTTGTCCAAAATGAACTTCTCGGATCAATTTTGAGTCAGTCGGTCCCATAAATTTGGTAATTAGTTTATTGATTTATTATTAAATTATGACACGGATTCGCGGATTACACGCAGATGACGCGGATATTTATGCTGATGTGATTGAACTAATATCCGCGTTATCTGCGACATCCGCATAAATATCCGCGTCATCTGTATCATAATTTAAATTGGAATATAATTTTATCAATTAAGGAACCCAAACACAAGTGTATAACAAGGGGACAAAAAAGTGCCTTAAATAGTTGTTAATCGGCGCCTTCTATCAATTCTAGCATTTACTACATCTAGTAGATAAATCACATCCCTTGCCACAACATCTTGTATTTTAACTGGCAACAAGTATTATACCACATCTAAAAATATCCTGCCAAATAGCCACCAAACAGCCGTATTTTTTGCTGGATTAAGCCATGGTATGATAGTTGCATAAATACAAAATTCTTAAATAAATTAACTTATCCACAGTCTTATTTTTTCTAAAGATTAAATTGCTTTTTTATCAACAAAATAGTACAATATATCTACTATGACTGAAGAAATATATCAATTAGATGAGGATCTAAAGCCAAGACTGGTTGATCCCAAAGAACAAACTGAAGAAGAAATAATAGAAATAACCTTGAGACCTCAAACTCTAGGTGAATTTGTCGGCCAAGAACAAATAAAAGCGCCACTAAACATCTCCATTGAAGCGGCTAAAAAACGCAATGAGCCAATTGAACATGTCTTGCTTTATGGCAATCCAGGTTTGGGCAAAACTACGCTGGCTAATATTATTGCCAAAGAAATGGGTGTAAATATAAAAGTAACGGCTGGACCAGCTCTAGAACGAGTCGGGGATTTAGCTGCAATTTTATCAAATTTAGAAGAAGGCGATGTTTTATTTATTGATGAAATTCATCGCATGAACAAAACCATTGAAGAGGTCCTCTATTCAGCTATGGAAGACTTTGCCATTGATTTAATTTTGGGCAAAGGACCAGCCGCTCGAACTATGCGCATGCCATTAGATAAATTTACTCTAATCGGCGCAACTACCAAAATGAGTTTATTGTCTGGACCGCTACGAGATCGTTTTGGGCATGTATTTCATTTAAACTTTTATGAACACAGTGATATTGAACAAATTGTAAATCGTAACGCTAAAATTTTAGCAGTGGACATGCACCCCGAAGCTGGAAAAATCATTGCTAGACGTTCCAGAAGAACACCCCGAGTGGCCAATCGGTTATTAAAACGGGTACGAGACTTTGCTGAAGTCAAATTTAATGGTAAAATAGATAAAGATATAACTCGTCAAGCATTAGAGATGTTAAATATTGATGAACATGGACTTGATGAGGTAGATAAAAAAATCTTGACTGCAATTATAGAAAGGTTTGATGGAGGCCCTGTGGGCTTAAACACTTTGGCAGCAGCTGTGGCCGAAGAAATGGATACCATTGAAAGTATTTACGAACCATATTTACTACAAACCGGAATGATTGAAAGAACACCAAGAGGGAGAAAAGCGACGAAGTTGGCTTATGAACATCTAGGAGTGGGAAAGAAATTTAAGAAGCAAGAAGAGATGATTTAAAATTTAATTTCATCCCGAGCGAGCTCCGCCCTTCGCAAAGGGCGGAGCGACGAGGGATCTTTCGAAGCCAAAATATAACAATTTCTAAATATCCCAAGTACTCCAATAATTTTATTATCCGAAAGATCCCTCCCTCCCAAGGTGGGCACGGCAATCACTTCGCCCGCCTAATCGGCATGGCTCCGTGTAGTCTCGGGATTAACTAACCACTATGTTCACAATACCCCTCTATACCTTCCTCTTCCTCTACCTAATTTTCTTAGTAATTTTTATCACTTTTGCTATTATCAATTTTTATCACATCGTGATGACGGCTTCTTTTACTTTGGCTAGTTTTATTATTACTTTTTTTACTTTTACCCTTACTATTTTAACTCTTTACTTCACTTGGCAAATAATAAACACTGCCAACTGGCAAGCCGATGTCATGTTATTTAATGCTGGCTGGTTGACTGATAGTATTATTTTTTAAAACAAATCTCGAAATGACACGAAGTGGGTGCTGTGCCCGCCTCTGGAGGGAGGGATCTGTCAAAGGAAAAAACTAATGAAATTAGTGGAAAAACTGTATTTCAACATAAATTCTAACATCACAAAATTAAAATCGTGATAATGACCATTAAAATAATTAGGGGTAAGAAAGATCCCTCGTCGCCCAGCCCCTTGCGAAGGGCTGGACTCGCTCGGGATTGACTAAATAAACTTTATGATAATATCTCAACTAATAAAACAAAAGCCATACGAAAAAATAGAATTTTTATTACGTCGCCACCCGATTACGTTTATTCCAATTTTACTTTTATTTATTATTTTGTTATTAATTCCAGTGGCTTTATATTTTTTAATTAATTCCATTTATCCCCAGCTTTTAACTGGACCTATATCTTTTCCTCTACTAGCTTTGGCAACTAGTGTTTATATTTTAAGTATTTATTTATTTTTTTACGCTCAATTTATAGATTTTTATTTAGATCTTTGGATCGTCACAAATGACAGAATTGTAGATATTGAACAACATGGTTTATTTTCTCGCACCACTTCCGAACTTGACTTGTATCGTATCCAAGATGTCACCGTAAATGTAGATGGTCTTTTCCCTACCATTTTTAAATATGGCGATGTCCATGTCAAAACCGCCTCCAACAACAGCGATGTAATTTTTAGAAACATCCCCAACCCTAATCAAGTTAGACAGGCCGCAATTCAATTGTCTGAAGAGGATTTGAAGTTTCATCATCAATAAATTATAAAAATACTAGGAAAATATTAATAAAATATTTATTCATTGTACTGTTTAGACTCGTTTGTCATAAATTGTGCCAACAAATTTGCTAACACACAAATCTCTCAGTAACAGATGTATATCTGCTTGAAATACGAAGATAATATTTTATTAATATTCTGTTAATATTTACAGTATGTTTAATTGGTTCACAATTTTACCACTCTACACCCAAATACTTACAACATACTTATTAGTGATCAATATCATCACTTTTTTTTATTTTGGCTGGGATAAAATGCGTTCACAAATTTACAATGCTAGACGTGTGAACGAAAAAACTCTTTGGATTTTGTCTTTAGTTGGTGGCTCTATTGGCGCGCTAATTGGCATGAAATTTTTCCGTCATAAAACTAAAAAATTATCTTTTCAAGCTGGCATTGCTGTGATTTTGGTGATACAAATTTGTCTGGTTTGGTTTTTAATATAGATTTTAATATATATTAAAATATAGAATTAAAAAACTACTCTTCACAAGAAGAGTAGTTTTATTTGTGTCGTGTTATGTGTTATGTGTATCGTGTGTCGTGATCGTTGGGCAATGATCCCACATAAATTGAAACCATGTTTTG
>Ga0268276_1003056_pt1 | contig 13420 bp, 14 predicted proteins | sample saktaG_4_FD_190145 | JGI IMG/M metagenome (GOLD analysis project Ga0268276, IMG submission 190145) | Saline water microbial communities from Sakinaw Lake, British Columbia, Canada - sak_2010_1_5_45m | ecosystem: Environmental > Aquatic > Non-marine Saline and Alkaline > Saline ...
GCCGGCGCGCGAGTAGAGGATCGCATTCGAGATCAGATTCAGGAAGAGAATCTTCAGTTGTCGGGGGTCGCTCCGCACGTCCGCCTCGCCGGTCAGCTCGATGGACACGTTCCCTTCCCGCGCCAGCCCTTGAACATCCTGGAGGACCGTGCCCAGCAGGCCGCGCATCTGCACCGGCTCGGAGACGCACTCCGCCTCCGACGCGGAGCGCAGGCTGCCGAGCATCAGGATGTCGCCGATCCGGCCCCGCAGCGACATGGAACGCGCGTCGATCTTGTCGACGATCCCGCGCACGCTTTCGGGCATTTCGTGCCAGTGCATGTGTTTCAGGATCTGAATATTGCTTTCGATGCCGGAGAAGGGCGCTTTGAGGTCGTGGGTGACACGCAGCATCTGCAGATTGATCTCGTCATCGGCCCGTATGAGCCGCTGATTGGCGGCATCGAGATCACGGTCCCGCCGGCGCACGGCCTCGGAAAGCGACGAAACCAGATACCACATGATCCCCCAGACAAACACGGCCGGAACGGCAAAGACGGCTTTCGCCAGGATGGCCGATGCGTTTGCCTCGTGGGATGCCGGGAAAAGCCCCCGACTTTCCAGGACAACCGTGCCAAGAAACAGCCCTGCGCTCAACACGGTCACGCCAAAACTGTCGCGGCGGCCAAAGAAAATGCAGGCCAGCGTGATATGGAAGAGATACGCGAACCCGATGACGGTGGTGGTAGGTCCGAGCCGGTATACCGCCACGCTCAAAACAACCAGGTCGGTGACAATCTGAAACCAGATATTGGCGACCACGTTGTTCCAGGGGCAGGGGTGGCGCACGGCAAGCCGGCTGATCCACCGGCTGGAAACGCCGTTCAGGAGCGCAAGCACGCCCGCCAGTGCCAAAGGCCACAGACCGGGCTGCGCAAACCCGAAATGCTCCAACAGGAACGGCCCCAGAAGGAAACCCGCTCCGCCGAAGCCCACCAGGAGGGCGATCGCGATCCAGCGAATGCGGGTGAACCACCGCGCGTTCTCAAGCAGGATCGGACCCGTCAATCCGCCGGCCAGGCCGTGACGGGGGGGGGCCTCTTCCAGCCGGGGTTCAGGATCGAGTCTGAAACTTCCCATACGCGCTCACCTGTCGAAATAATGCATCGTCTGCATTTTCTTCATTAGATCAATGTCACGCTCTTTCACATGCACAAGCGCGGCCAGAACGATCCGCACAGCCTCATCGGAGAACTGTGTGAGCAGGATCCGGTACCGCAACGCCTGCCGGCTTTGCCGGCTGACGGCGTCTTCCAACAAGTCATTGCCGGTGACGGTGGCGGGATCGAATGCGGGCAGGCGACGCTCGACCTTCGGGTCGAACGGCTCCTCGCCGACGAAGGCCGCCTTGCGGGCGTGATCGATCGTCTCACGGGGGAGATTTGAAAGCGCGATGGCATGACGGCCCCGGTCGCGGCCCAAGTGGTAGGTCAACAACCGGATGCCGTTGTCTTCTGTGCGGTCCCGGATCTTCGCATAATACGCATTCAATCGTTTTCGGAAGGCCAGCTCCCGATCCAGAAAATCGCCTAGCGTGAGGATTTTCATGTCATTCTGTTGCGCGTGTGATTGTGATCGCCGCATTGGGACAGACAAAGGCGCAGGCGCCGCAACCGATGCAGGAAGGAGAGATGGCCTTGAAAGGGGTGCGCACCCGCCTGTTGGGCCCGCGCGCGACCACGCTGATCGCGTCCCGTCCGACCACTTCCCGGCAAACCCGTGTGCACAGCCCGCACAGCATGCACTGGGTCAGGCCTTCCGGGCCGGCTTCCGCCATCCGCTTTTTCAGCGTGGCCCCCAGGTACGCCTGAAACGGCTCCGGGCTGTCCTCTGTCAACGTCACGTCATACTCGCGGGCGAGCGCCTGCACGGCCTTGGCGTTCGGCGCCCGGGCCAACAGGAGCTGCAGAATGAACCGCCGGGCCTCCCGCACCTCGTCGGTATCGGTGCGCACGCTATCGCCTTCGCTCGCGGGATACGTGCAGGCGGCCACCAGCATGCCCTTGGACTTGCCTGGGGATGTCAGCTCCACCTGGCACACCCGGCAGGCGCCGTAGGGATCGAGACGCTGGTGGTAGCACAGGGTGGGTATCGTGCGGCCGCACGCCTTGGCCGCCTCCAGCACGGTGGATCCGGCCGGCACCCGGACGGTCTGCCCGTCAACGGTCAACTGGATTGTCGGGTCTGCCATTAGTTCACCTCGATGGCTGCAAATTTGCAGGCTTTCCGGCAAATGCCGCATTTCGTGCATTGCTCGGGATCGATCCGGTGGAGTTCGCGCGGGCTGCCGCTGATGGCCCCAACCGGGCATTTGCGCAGGCAGACACCGCACCCTTTACAGGTTTCCAGGATCGTGTACTGAATCAGCGCCGTGCACACCTTGGCCGGGCACTTGCCCGCCAGATGCGCCTCGTATTCTTCACGGAAATACCGCAGGGTTGAGATGACGGGATTTGGCGCCGTTTTGCCGAGTCCGCAGAAGGAGAGTTTGATGATCATCCGCCCCATCCGGTCCAGCATGTCCAGATGTTCGGGCCGGCCGCGGCCCGCCGTGATCTCGACGAGGATGTCGTGCATGTGCCGCACCCCTTCCCGGCAGGGGGTGCACTTCCCGCACGATTCGTTGACGGCGAAGTTGAGAAAATAGCGGGCCGTATCGACCATGCAGGTCTGTTCATCCATGATGATCATGCCGCCGGATCCCATGATCGTACCGGCCTCGGCCAGCGAGGAGTAATCCACGGGCATGTCGAATTTGGAGGCGGGCAGGCATCCGCCGGAGGGGCCGCCGGTCTGGACGGCCTTCGCGTGACCGCCATCGCACACGCCGTGGCCGATCTTCTCGACGATATCCCGCAGGGTGATGCCCAGCGGCACTTCAATAAGCCCGCTATTCCGCACCTTGCCCACGAGGGCAAAGACCATCGTTCCTTTGCTGCCGTCCGTCCCGACGGCGGCGAACTCCTCCGCCCCCTTGTCCAGAATGTACCGGCAGGAGGCCCACGTCTTGACGTTGTTCAATACCGTCGGCCAGTTCCACAGACCGCTGATCACCGGGAAGGGGGGCTTGGGCCGCGGCTCGCCGATCCGGTCCTCGATCGACTCCAGCAGCGCCGTCTCTTCGCCGCAGACAAAGGCGCCGGCGCCCTTGACTATTTCAATGTCAAACGAAAGGCCGCTTCCCAGGATGTTCTCGCCCAGCAGCCCCAGCTCGCGGGCCTGGGTCAGGGCCCGGGACAGATGCCGGATGGCCATCGGGTATTCGGCCCGCACATACACATAGCCCTTCTGGACGCACGCCAGACCTCCGGCGACGGCGTGCGCGCCGATCACCATCCCCTCAAGGACGCTGTGGGGGTTCCCTTCCAGGATGCTGCGGTCCATGTAGGCGCCCGGATCGCCCTCGTCGGCATTACAGACAATGTAGCAGGCGGCTGATTCGACGCCGGCCTTGGCATTTTGTTCGACCGCCCCGCGCGCCAACGTCCATTTCACCGCAGTGGGAAAGCCGGCGCCGCCGCGTCCCCTCAGCCCGGCGCGGCTCAGGGTCTCGATGACGCTCCCGGACGGCATCCCGAGCGCGTTGGCCAATGCCACATATCCCCCCAGGGCGATGTAGTCGTCGATCTCGAGCGGGTCGATGTGATCGTTCCAGTCGAGAATACGTCGGGTTTGCAGCCGAAAGAACGGCACCCGCTCCTGTTCGGATATTTTCTCGCCCGATTCCGGGTCCGTGTAGACCAGCCGTTCCACGATGCGGGTGTCGCAGACAGACTGTTCGACGATCTCGGCGGCATCTTCGGCCCGCACGTGCCTGTACATGATCCGCAGACAGCCGTCGCGGGCGATCAGCACCATCGGCTCCATGGTGCAGAAGCCGTGGCAACCGGTGATTTTGAGGGATGTTTTCGCGAGCAGCCCCCTGCGCTCCAACTCCTGGTACAACGCGTCCTTCACGCCCCCGGCGCCCGCCGCGCAGCCGCAGGTGCCGCCCGCGACGAAGATGCGGATCTTGCCGGCCTCGCGCGCCACGACCCGTTCCCGGTGCAACGCGATCGACTCCCTGTCGGTCAGTGTGTTCATAGTGTTTTCACCAGTTCAAGCGCCTTCTCGGCGGTCAGTTGACTGTGGTATTCCCCGTCCAGCATGGCGACCGGACCCACACCGCAGAGGCCGATGCAGTTGACGGTGGCCAGCGTAAGCCTGCCATCCCCGGTGGTTTCTCCCGGTTTCAGATTCAGCTCCCGGCACAGCACGTCGACGATGGCCGTGGAGCCATTGACGTGGCAGGCCGTGCCCGTGCAAATCACCAACCGATGCCGGCCCTGCGGCTTCAGCTTGAAATCCTGGTAGAATGTCGCGATGGCATACAGTCGGCTCAGGGGGACATCCATCCGTTGCGAGATGCGGTGCAGCGCCTCGGGGGGCAGGTAATGGTAGTGTTCGGAAACATCCTGCAGCAGTTCGATCAAGCCCCGGCCTTTTCCTTTCTGCTTCTCCACCAGCGCATCCACGACCGCGAAGTCGATGCCGGCACCCGGCTTGACAGTGGGCGCTTGGGACTGGAACAAGCGGCGAAGGGCGCTCGAGAGGGACATACCGCGCCGGGCATCGGTCCCGGCAGCGGTCTTGCCGGCCTGCTGGCACGTGCAGGCACAACCGCCTTCTGCCGCGGGGATCTCCGGCTGACGCTCAGACGGACTCATGCTCTTCTCCTTTTATGCTGAAACGCCATTGGGCGTGTTTGTCAAAGGTTCCGGTACGCACCATTTCGGCGACCACGTCCAGAAAATCAGGCACGCTGACGTGGATGTCCTGGCGGATTTTCACCTGACAGGCCAGGCGTATGCCGGTGGCAATATCGCGGCGCGTCAGGAATGGCAGTTCCGTCGGCAGCAGCTCGCCGCCGCCTGCGGTCACCCGCACTTTGCAGTAGCCGCACATCCCTTTCCCGCCGCACGAGGCCGGAATGGTGATGTTGTTTTCGGACAGGGCGGAAAGCAGGTTGCAGCCGCCTTCAATCGCGAAGCCCTGTTCGCCGCCGTTCACCGTGACCTGGCAGACACCGTAATTGACGAGGCGGCGCTCGGCCACCAACAGGGCGGCGGAGAGAGCCAGAAACAAGCCGGTGGTAACGCATACCGCGAGTAGAATAATGGTCACGTGTTGGCTCCTTTTACAAACGGCTATTGCATGGTGATCATACCCGCAAAACCCATGAACGTCATGGCGATCACACCGGTAATCAGCATAATGACGGCTGTGCCGCGCAACGGGACGGGAACGTTCGCATACCCCATTTTCTCCCGCAACCCGGCCATGAGCACGAGCGCCAGCAGAAATCCGAGACCGGATCCGAGACCGTACGCCAAAGACTGCAGAAAATTGTAGTGGCGCATCACCATGAAAAGCGCGGCGCCGAGAATGGCGCAGTTCACGGTGATCAGCGGCAGGAAGATGCCGAGGGCGTGATACAACTTCGGGCTGAAGCGCTCGACGAACATTTCCACAAACTGCACGAACGCGGCAATCACGGCGATGAACAGGATAAAGTGCAGAAATTCAAGCTCCAGCGGCACCAGGATATAATGGTACAGCAGGTAGTTGAGACCCGTGGTGCACACCATCACGAAGGTCACGGCGACGCCGAGACCGATGCTGGTTTCGATCTTCGTCGAGCAGGCCAGGAACGAGCACATCCCCAGAAAACTGGCCAGCAGGATATTATTGGTCAGGATGGATGCGACCAGGATGACGAGCGATGGAGTCGGGTTCACGGGCGTTTCTCCTCTTTGGCGCTACCGCGCAGGGCGTTAATGATCCAGATCAGGATACCGGCGGTGAAAAACGCGCCCGGCGCCAGGACCATCAGGATGTTCGGCTCGTACCAGGAGGCGGACAGGAGCTGAAATCCCAGCAGGGAGCCGCTGCCGAGCAGTTCCCGCACAACGGCGATCAACGCGAGAATGAGGGCGTATCCGAGACCGTTGGCGACCCCGTCCACGATCGAAAGCAGCGGCGGGTTCTGCAAGGCGAATGCCTCCGCGCGCCCCATGACGATGCAGTTGGTGATGATCAACCCTACGTAGGGACCAAGCTGCTTGGACATATCCCAGTAGAAGGCTTTCAGAAACTGGTCGAAGACAATCACGAAGGTGGCGATGATCGCCACTTCCACGATCATCCGGATGCGCCGGGGCATGAGGGTCCGCAGCAGGGAGACAAAGAGGTTTGACAGCGCGGAGACAAAGATCAGCGCCGCGCCCATGACCAGCGCGTTCTCGAGCTTGCCGGTGACGGCCAATGCCGAACACACACCCAACACCTGATGAATGATCGGGTTGTTCTTACTGACGCCATCCGCCAGCGTGCTGCGGCATTTTCCGCCGCACAGCCCGCCGCAACCTGTTGATGCTTCCGAAGTCTTTGACACGGCTACTCCTTCCGTATGCGTTTTGCCAAGGTGTCCAACATGTCCTGAACGCGGTCCGACGTCATCGTGGCGCCCGTGATGCCGTCCACCGCGTTGGGCTCGTCCGCGCCGCCACCCGATTTCCGCACGCGGAAGCCGGGCGTTCCGTCTTGACCCACAATCTGCTTGCCTTTGAATCGGTTGAGGAACGCGGCCGACGCGATCTCGCCGCCGAGTCCCGGGGTTTCCTCCTGGCGAAAGAAGCGGACCCCGCGAATGGTCAGCATATCCGGCTCCAGTGCCATCACCCCTTCGATTGGTCCCCAGACTCCGGGTCCGGAAAAGGCGACCGCCACCGCCTGCGGCCCACCGTCTGCCGTAGGCCGGTATTCAAAACACTCCAGCCCGCCTTTCTCCACACGGCGGATCGTACGGTTAAAGACGTCGATGAGCTCAGCGGAACCGGCCGCCTCCGGCAGGGGCACTTCCAGCGCCGCCAGATAGTTGCGAACCTGGTCCGCCTGCTGGTTCGCGCGCCGATAGGGGTCGGTGAACAGACTGGCGGTCACCAGCAGGACCGAACAGACCACGCCCAGAACGGCTGCAAAAACCAGTGTGTGCATCGTATTTTTCACGAGCATGCCCTTTCCGCCGCACAGCGCCGGATCCGCAGGCGGATCACCGTCTCGTCCATCAGCGGCGCGCAGATGTTACCAAACAAGATGGCAAACATGGTGCCTTCGACAAATCCCGAATAGCTGCGAATCAGAACGGTCAGCGCGCCGATCAGAATGCCGTATGCCCATTTGGCGGGGAGGGTGGCCGGCCCGGTGACCGGATCGGTTGCCATGAAGACGATGCCGAAGAGCCAGCCACCCGCCAGCAGTTGGAACCCGGGCGGCGCGACCTGTCCCGGAAAGAGGGCGTTGAGCACCCACGCAAACAGCGTCAGCGAGGCCAGCCCGCCGACAATCGTGCGCCAATTGGCGATCCCGGTCAGCAGCAGCGCGACCGCCCCGATGAGAATGGCCAAGGCCGAGGTCTCGCCGACGCAGCCGCCGATGTTGCCGAGAAACAGATCGATCGGTGCGGTCATGACTCCGCTTTTCGCCAGTCCCAACGGCGTGGCGGTGGTGATGGCGTCCGGCGCGGCCGCCAACAGGCTGCCGGGCAGTTGCAGCCATTTTTCAGGCCCCGGCGTCAGCCAGGCCCCCGTCATCCTTCCCGGATAGGCAAACGCCAGGAAACAACGGCCGACCAAAGCGGCGTTGAAGAGATTGCGCCCGGTGCCGCCGAACACCTCTTTGCCCACGAGGACGCCGAAGATCGAGCCGGCGGCCACCATCCACAGCGGCGTGCCCGGCGGCAGAATCAACGGGAAAATGAACCCGGTGACGAGAAAGCCTTCGTTGATCTCCTCCCGGCGCACCATGGCGAACAGAACCTCGACCACGCCGCCGGCGGCATACGAAACAAACATCAGCAGCAGGACGCGCGGGCCGAAGAAGTAAAGCGAGGCGAGGAAGGCGGGCATCAGCGCCACGATCACCAGGGTCATGTAGCGTTTGACGTCAACCGGATCGCGGCCGAACGGCGCGCAGGTGGTTTCCTCGACATGCGAGAAAAAGAAATTGTCGGCGGCCAGATAGACGGGCCGCAGGTGACGGAGCCTGCCGGTGTCGTCAAACCACGGACGGACGGAATGGAGGATGTTCTTGATCAATTTCATTTCAGCCAGTCTTTGTCGTGTTGGAGTTCAGGTCTTGCGCTGCTGTTCCCGTTTTTCCAGTTGTTCCTGGTGTTCGCGGTGCGCGGCGGCGGTGTGCGCCCGCTCCTCGCGCAGGCGCGCCTGCGCGTCGGCGAATTGCTGCCGCAGTTCGATTTTGGACGGGCAGACATACGCGCACAGCCCGCAGCCGATGCACAGATCGAGACCGATGGACTGGGCTTCGTCCAGGGCATCACGGTACAGGTAGCGGTGAATCATCTGCGGCAGCAACGCCATCGGACATACCTGTTCGCACAGTCCGCAGGCGACGCAGGGACGACGCTCGCCACGCAGCGAGGCGGTCAGATGCCGGTCCGCCGAGCCTGTCAGCGCGGTTCCGAAGATGGGCAGAAACGAGACGCGGTCGAAACCGGGTGTCACAAAGCCCAGAAATTCACGCTCCGCCAGCCTGGACAGCACGAAGAACGCATCGTCGTGCGCGTCTATCGCCGTGGCGGCAGGCTCCACGGGAACGCCCTGAAACAGCCCCCCCCTGAGGATCAGGTTGTTTCCGGCGGCCGCCTCCGGGGGAAGCAGGGACGCGAGCGGGGTTCCGATCCGAGCCCGCACATGACCGGGGGCGGCGAGACCCGGCCCGCCGACGGCGATCACCCGCTCGTGCAACGGAAGGCCTTCGGCCAGGCAGGCCCCGATGGCCTGCACCGCCTGCACATCCAGCACCCAGATGACATCATCCGGCTTGAGCGTGCGGTCGCCGCGGCGCAACGCGCGGCAGAGAACTCGCGGATGCTCAACCGGATATCGCAACGGCGCCTGCTCGATGCGGACGCGGGCGTCGCCGGCCGTCTGCGCGCGCACGGCTTGGAAAGCCGCATCGGTCGGGTCGGTCAGCACCAAATGCAGGATCCCGGAATCCGTCATCAGACGCGGCAGAACGCGCAATCCGGCGAGAACCCGCTCGCGCGCTTCCGCCAGCACCGTATTGCCGCACGTACGAAACGGTTCGGCCGCCACGAAACTGACCATGATGCGGGCTGGCGTTTCCGAGCCGTCCAGCACGGGCATGCCGCCCGTCTTCGAACTGCGGATCAGCGGCCAGATGCCGCCGGCAGCCAGCGCCTGGCGCAGGGCCTGGGGATCCATCCGTTCCGGCGTGTGTTTTGAACCCGACGCCTTCACCTGCGCATCGGTCACCTGAAGGGTCATGCACGGCGCACTGTTTTTGCCGGCGGGGGTGATCGCTACCACGCCGGAAGCCGGCGCCGGAAGCGCGACGCGCCCGCCAGCCGTTTCCGCCCATGCCAACGGCACGCCGAAGCTCACCGCATCCCCGTCGTTGATGGCGGGCGTGTACTGCAGGCCGTGCCGGTTGAGCGGGATGACAAGCCGTTCCGGCACGGCAATGTCCCGGACGGCGGCAGAGGGCCGTCCCGGAACTCGTGGCAGATAGCCGCCTTGCAACTTCATGAACGATCCTCTCTCACGGTGGGTATTCGTGCTTTGACTGTTAATCATGTCATTTTCGGAGGGCCAACCGAAACAAGAGTAAACTACGATTATCTGGATTTCGTCAAAGGCCCCGCTGCTTACGTTTCAACCCCCGCTTTATGGTTTCGCCAGTCGCGGGGGGAGAGGCCGGTCTCCTGATGAAACCGGCGGGTAAAATAACCCGGGTCGTCGTAGCCCGTCAAGCGGGCGATTTCGTTGATGCTCAACGTGGGGTTGAGCAACAGCTTCTGGGCGCGCGCGATGCGTTGTTTCGTCAGGTATTCGTTGAATGAGGAGCCTGCGTGAATGCGGAACAGCGTGGTGAAATGGTTCGGGGTCAACCCCGCGGCGGCGGCCAGTTCCTTGACGGTCAGCGGCATGTCCGGGCGTTGCTGCACCAATTCACTGACGACACGCACCAGCAGGGATTTTCCGCGGCCGCCGGGTGACGGACGGCGGGGACTGTTAGCCCATGTCGTGTTGCTGAGAAACTTCGTCAGGTTCCCGACGGGATCCTGCCGCCGGGTTGCATCGCCCAGCCGGTTGCTCAAGAGCCAGTTCTGATGCACTTCGCGGAGTGCATAACTCATGACTTGCATCGCCATCTTCAAGATGCGCAACTGGCCTGCATCCGGTCGCGGCAGTTTCAGAAAGGCCTTGCGCAGGCGCTTCAGGTCAATCCCGAGCTTCTCTCCCCGTTGCCGCACCACGTCCCAGGATCCGTCCGAGGAATAGATGCAGGAACTCAGCACGGCCATGGACTCGGCGGCGGGGTCGGAGGCGGGGCACACCAGCACGGACGCGCCGGCGTGGCACATCTGCTCGGTCGGTCCGCCGCTGCAGGCGGCGACCGCCATCATGATATGACACATGCGGCAATGCTTGGCCCCCTCCGGGGTGCTTTGGATCAGGCTGCAGAAGCCGGGTTGTTGCTTCGCCTGCGCGTCGCCGTGCGCTTGCTCCCATCCGGAGTCAACCGGCTAGACGATCAACAGCCGCGACCCCGTGATCTCGACCGCCAAATCGCCCACCTTCCGGATCAGGGGGTGCCGGCCGTAGTGATCACGCTCCGCCATCTGCTGTTTGTTCTGCATCGTCGTACCTTTGCGCCTCACGGAACACGGCGAGGGGAAACGAACGGACATCCACCCCACCGTCTTGGAATCCGGATGTTCAGGCCATAATCTCCGCACGCGACGCCGCCGTGAATGCCGCCACACAGGGGGCCACATCGAACCGCACGAATGCGCGCCACGCCCGCCGGACATCCGGCCAGTCATCGAGCACCGCTTCGGACTCCCGCAACAGAGATCGGATATAAGCCACGGGCGTCTCCCCGTTCGGAGGGACGGCAACCGCGGCGGTCAGTTTGCCCGTCGCGGCATCGGTGCCGAGGCTCTTGTCCTGCACCCCGGGGGCCGGGCTCGCGTCCAAGAGATCGTCCGCCAGTTGATAGGCCGTGCCCAACGCATAGCCCGCGCGTTGCAGGGCGTCGACCTGCGCGGGCTGCAAACCGCCCGCGCATGCCGCGGCAAATCCGAACAGACTGCCTGTTTTGCGACGGGCCAGACTGACGCAAGCCTCCCACGTGGCGTCCCCCGCATCGCCGGCGGTGAACTCCTGCTCCGCCTCGGCCTCGCACATTTCGCGCAACGTGGCAATCAGCAACGGCAACCGCGCCGGCAGGGACTGCAGGACTTTCTCGGCGGCCAGACTGAGCATGAGGTCCCCCAGAAGAACCGCCGCGCGGGCTCCCTCCGAAACCCAGAGCGCCGACGCGCCACGCCGGCGCAGGCCGCCATCGACAATATCGTCATGCAGCAGACTGGCGGCATGCAGCATTTCCACTGCGGCCGCAGCGGAACACAACACCTCCGCGGGAACCGCCGTCACGGCGCCGATCGCATGCACCAGCCGCGCACGGAGCATCTTGCCGCCGCCCACGCTGGAGCCGAACCGCACCACATGCGCCTGCAATACGGTGTGGTGCAACGCCTCCAGGACGATGCGCCGCGTCACGCGCATCCGCTCGTCAAACTCCAGATGGCCTTCCATGCCCGGTCCTTGTCGTTATTTACATGCGTTTCAACCGTAAAAACTCGTGCTTTATTATTGCATGGGATACGCGCACATTAAACTGTATCTATCTACGATTAGCAAGACGCAAATGTCCGGGCGTCAGCATTTCTCATTATTCGTAGAACCATCCTGTAGCGTGTGCGCGCAGATCCTTGTAAAGTGATAACACGCGCTATGAAAAAAACTCATGATCACGGTTTGGCCATTCTGGTCGTGGATGACGATCCCGAAGAACTGACAACGACATGCGACGCGTTGCGCTCGCAGCATGAGGTGCTGTCGGCGTCCTCGGGGCAGGATGCGTTGCGCATCGCCCGCAAGACCCGGCTTGGCGCCATCGTGCTGGACGTCATGATGACGGGTGGGCTTGACGGGTTTTCCACTTTCAACGCGCTGCAGCATGATCCGAACACACAGCGCATTCCGGTCATCTTTCTGACTTCCGTCAATCAGGCAACGGGGTTGTCGTTCGGCGCTGGCTCGCTACGTCGTTACCTGGGCACTGAGCCGGCCGCTTTTCTGGAGAAGCCGATATCCGCCGCGAAGCTGTGCGCCGAAGTGGACCGGATCCTCAACGACGGATACCGCACCTGAGGGGGTTTTGCAAGAGCCTCCCGGATCATACGGCCTACGGGCTGCCGGTGTGGCAGGTGTCGCAACGCTCGGTTTTCCAGTCTTCGCCGATGTCCTCCGGGTGTTCAAACTCCAACCCGGACGAGGTGAACTCCGGCAGATCCCGCCCGGGGCCCTGGGCCAGAATCGTGTGGCACACCTGACAGTCTTTCGACAATCGCTGACCGGACGCGCTGATATGCTTGTCGTCGTGGCAGCGGAAGCATCCGGGGGTGATCTTGTGTCCCACATGGTCGGGGTATTCATCCCAACGCACTTTCATGTCGGGGAAGAAGTTGCCGCGATAGATGGCCTGGACCTCGCGGATCGTGGCGTCGATCCGCGGGTCATCCGGGTGTTTCGCGCGCAGCCCGTTGTCGATGGCAGCCAACGCCTCCGCCTCCGTCTGATACGCGCCGGCCAAGAGCATGCCCGCTTCGGATTTGATCGATGGGATGGAACTGTCGATCCTGCCCGCGGCCATCGACATGTCGAGCGCGGCATTGGGCGCCCGGTACTGGTGTGACGCCCGGTTATGACAGTCGATGCAGTCCATGCGTCGTTTCGGCAACGTGGCGACCTGTTCGTCGGTGAGCCGGCTCTTCGTGTCTTCGGTGTGATACACCGTCACCTTGCCCGACTGGTCGGTCACGCGGACCCAGGGAATCTCCAGGCGCTTGCGATCTGTCGCAATGTATTCGACCGTGTTGACGCCATCCATATGCCAGTGGATTCCCTGGATCGGCCCGTGGGAGGGGTTGCCGCCGCCGATGTTGAGCAGCATCTTGATCGTCCAGGGGGAGTTTTCCGCATCGCTCCGATAGTACGTCCACGTGCGCAACACCGCACCGAAGAATTTCGTCGTCCAGTGGCACGTCATGCAGGTTTCCTTGGCCGGTCGCAGGCTTTCCACGGGCGCTTCAACCGGCCGGTGCAGCGGTTCCAAATCAAGGGGGATGAGGCTGGGGGTTGAGCGAGGGGTTGAAAAAGAAGTCGTTGAAGGGCACGCGCCCTCCTCCGGGGGAGCGTCCTCCGGTGCGGCGTGGGGTGTCTGAGCGTGC
>Ga0268276_1003057_pt1 | contig 13418 bp, 17 predicted proteins | sample saktaG_4_FD_190145 | JGI IMG/M metagenome (GOLD analysis project Ga0268276, IMG submission 190145) | Saline water microbial communities from Sakinaw Lake, British Columbia, Canada - sak_2010_1_5_45m | ecosystem: Environmental > Aquatic > Non-marine Saline and Alkaline > Saline ...
GCGGGCGAAAAGCGAGTTCGTGGCGCAGAGCCGGAGGCGGTCGATCTCGTCGTTGATCGTCGCCTCCTTGGCGATGTAGGTGTTCGACGAGGGGATGAAGGCCTCGGGTTGATAGTAGTCGTAGTAGCTGACAAAGTACTCGACGGCGTTCTTCGGAAAGAAGCGGCGGAACTCCTGGTAGAGCTGGGCGGCCAGCGTCTTGTTGTGGGAGATGACCAGGACGGGGCGGTTGGCCCGCTCGATGATGTTGGCTATGGTGAAGGTCTTGCCGGAGCCGGTCACGCCCTTCAGGACTTGGTGACGGGCGCCGGACTCCAGCCCTTCGGCGAGGCGAGCGATGGCCTGGACCTGGTCGCCTTTGGGTGTGAAGTCGGAATGCAGTTCAAAGGCTCTCATTTCAAGAAAACGGGACCCCTTCTTCACTCCTTCATGCGGATGCCGCCGGAGAAACGCGCGCCGTTGGCGATGGTGATCCGGGGCGAGATCACGTCGCCGTTCATCTCGGCCGTCTCGGAAATGACCGCTTTTTCGGCCGCCCTGACGGTACCCCTGAGCTCGCCGTGGAGGACGAGGGCCCGGACGCGGACGTCGGCTTCGACCTGGGCGCCCTTGGCCACGGTCAGGGTGCCCGATGGAAGCGTGATCTTCCCCTGAATACGGCCCTCGACGAGCATGTCCTCGTGGGCCTCGACCTCGCCGTTGAGGACGATCGTCGAGCCCAGCCGGGTGACTCCCGGAAAATGGGGCCTTTCGGGGCTTTGGGGCTGCGGTGGATCCGGGATTTCTTTGGACATCTTGGGCTCTCCCTACCGGGCGTTCTCATGCGGATTATATTGTCGGCCGCCGGGTCTGTCAACGAAGCGGCGGGGCGGATAAAGGCGTTGGTCTTTTCAGAGGGGGTCAAACGTACCTTTTACACCCTTCTTGGCCCGAAAAGTGTAAAAGGTAAGTTTGACCCCTTCTTGAAAATCCCCACCTGTTCGTCTTCTAGTCATGCCGCGTTGACTTGTCTGAGGATTGTGTTAGAATTCTAGGGCGTTGTGAGCGGGCATAGCTCAATGGTAGAGTACCGGCTTCCCAAGCCGGGTGTTGTGGGTTCGAGTCCCATTGCCCGCTCCATTTTTTTCCGCCCATGAGAATCTGGCAACTGATCGTTGAATCCGCCCCCCTTCCCGGTTCCTGGAACATGGCCGTCGACGAGTTCCTCTTCCGCCAAGCCGAAAAGTCCCGGCGCACGTTCCTTCGATTCTACCAATGGGAGAGGCCGACCGCGTCCCTGGGCTATTCCCAGGACGCGAGCCGGGTCGTCGACGCGGCTTTCTGCGCGTCCCACGGCATCGACATCGTCCGGCGCATGACCGGCGGCAAACTCGTCCTCCACGACCGGGAAGTGACGTATGCCGTGGCCTCGTCCGACACGGAGGCCTTTACCGCTACCCTCCGCGACTCGTATCAGCTCATCTCCCGGGCCCTCCTGAAAGGACTCGGGATCATGGGCCTCTCGGCCCGCCTGGCCGAGACCTCCCCGCAGTCTTACATCAAGGGGACCATGCCCTGCTTCGCCTTCCCGGCCCGAGACGAGATCGAGATCGGCGGCAAGAAGATCGTCGGCAGCGCCCAGAAAAGGACCGGGGCGCTCTTCCTCCAGCACGGCTCCATCCCCCTGGAGAAGGACGAAGCCCTCCTGGCCGCCGTGTCCAGGCCCGGCGAATCGGAGGAGGACGCGGGCATGACCTCCCTCTCCGAGGCGCTCGGCCGGCCCGTGGATTTCGACGGGGCTGTCGGGCCACTCGTCCAGGGATTTGCCGATTTCTTCGGCGTCTCTTTCGAGCGTTTCGCCCTGAACCCCGCCGATCAAGAGGCCGTCCGCGCCCTCCAGGCCTCGAAATACGCCTCCGACGACTGGACTTACCACCGAGGGGGAGCCGCCGCCCGTTGACTTTTCTTCGAACCGGGTGTTACACTCGGGCCAGAAACGAGGTCGACGCCATGAACGAAGTGGAAGAACTCTCTAAGCTGGACCCGGCCGGCCTTCCGCACCTCAAACCCCTGCTGCTTGACGATCTTTACCAGAGCGTCTCCAAGAACCTGCACCTCGAGCTCGGCCGCGGCCCCGTCCTTTACCTCCTCTCGCCGAGCTTCTCCGTCCTCAATCCGACGGCCGACGAGGCTATCACCGAATTCATCACCCGGAAGGAGGCCCTCCTGGACTACCTCAAGGAGGCCATCGTCCAGAACCTGGCCATCTACTCGGTGCTCATCGACATCAGCAGCTACTTCATCGAGCAGAACAACGGCCTCGTCCTAGCCCGCCTCCGGGAGAGGGATTCCGAGGGCCGGCGCTTCGAGATCAAGTTCTACACCCACTCACCCCTTGAGCTCCTGACCCGCTACGAGGACAAGATCTACATCGGGCGGGACTTCATCGACTTGTACAGCCCCAACCGGAAGTACTTCGGCGTCAAGGATTCGATCCTTTCCCTCAAGGCCCAGTTCTTGAGATTGTCCGAACGGGCCGGGGCCAAGCTGAAAAAGGCCCAGGACTTCGCGTCCTACTTCCAGGAGATCGGCGATTCGGTCAACGAGCTCCATAACGAGGGCCTGCTGGTCCTCCAAAGCCTCCCGCCGCTCCTCGATTTTGCCAAGCTTTCCGGCAAGGACCTCATCGACATCAACGCCCAGTACCGGACGATCAACCACTACGTCATCGAGCTCCACGACACGATCGCCGAGTTCGAAAGCCTCCTCCGATTCAAGGAGCGCTCCGACTTCGTGCGCTACGTCACGAAATACAAGAAGGACGTGACCAACCTGATCTCCTACTTCAACATCAAGGTCAACGGCGTTATCGCCCCTCGCATCCGTCTCTGCAAGACCAAGCGCGGTTGATATCGGCATCAACCGTCGGCTTACGGCGATGAAGTCCCCCTTCTCCCCCCGGCCCCCCGGGAACCTGTCCCGGCGGTTCCCCCGCCTTCGGCGGGTCCCCCTCCGCTACGGGGGTCTTCAGGGGGACATTCATCGCCGCCGACGGTTTCGCCGATATCGTCTAAAATAAAGAAATAGCCGGTTCCCGCAGGGAACCGGCCATGGGGCGTTATCTATCCCTTACTAGAACTTGCGGCTGGCCACCTCGATGCGGATATTCTCGTAGGTCGTGGACAGGTAGATCAGCGGACCGCCCGAGTTGGCCGTAAAGGCCTTGATGAGGGATACGCCGTTGGACTGCTCGATGTCGGGCTTTTCCGAAAGGCCCCACTCGACCTCCCCGCCCTTCGATCGAGCCTCGAGACGCGGCGTCTCGCCGGCCGGCCAGGCCAGGTGGATCGTCCCGTACTCGTTGTGGATATCCATGCCGTGCTTCAGGTCCCGGGGCTTAAGGACGATGTTGCCGTTGCGGAGAACGACGGTGACCTCGGCCGAAAAATCGTCCAGGATGACGTTTTCATAGGAAGTGGCAATCGTTATTCGATCGCCCTCGACGCCGGTCGCCGAAACGTCGGAGTTTTTGGCGGAGACTAGGAAATCGCCCTGGACATGAGTGGCCTGGACGGGCTCATAGGTCGTGCTGACATCCAGGTCTCCTCGAACGTTTTCCGCCACGACGGCCGTGTGGTGCGCCCGGACCGTGGCCGGGCCGACGTCGGCGAGGGAGACCTTCTCGTAGGACGTTTCGACCTGGACGGCCCCCTGGATGCGACGCGCATCGACGCTGATGTGGGAGCCGCGGATGTCCGCCTCTCCACCGGCGTCCTCGACCCGCACCCGGGCGTAGCTCGTCTCGACCCACAGGTCGCCGGTGACCGCATTGGCCCTGACGTCCCCGTGGCTGTTCGTGATCCGGCAGTCGCCCTGGATCTTCTGGGCCTCGAGGTCCTCGTAGCTCGTCTCGAGCGTGCACGGCCCTTGAATCTCCGATACGTAGAGCTCGCCGTGGCGGTTGTCGACCGCCGCTTCCTTGACCCCCTCGACGCGGACGACGCCGTAGCTGTTGGTGATCCGGACGGTCATCGTCCGGGGGACGGTCAGGATGAATCCCGTTTCGAAGTTCTTCTTGCGGAACTCGTCCCGGTTGGTGGCGAGCGTCAGCTTGTCCCCGGCCGCGGTCAGGCTGTACTTGATTCGGCCTGCGATGTCCTTCGCTTCCTCCTCCGTCTTGCGCCAGACGACCTCCTTGAACGTCAGCTGGATATCCGCCTGGTCGCCGCCGCGCACTTCCACCCAGCCATGGCTGTTGGTGATCTCGATCGCCGCGGGCAGGGGAGCCTCGATCGTGCGCGTCTCCTCGGCGGCGTATTCTCTGCCGGCGAAGCCGAACTCGTCGTCCCAGTTGAAGTCGAGGCTCCAGTGCCCCGTCTGGACCTGGTAGACGACCAGTCCGGCCAGGATCAGGACGACGACGAGGAGGACTTCCCTAAATTTCATGGTCTTTGTCCCGGGCCGGCGTCTCGGAGCGCTCGCTCCTCTCCTTGAGCCCGAGATAGAGCTTGTTGGCGCCCCAGACGATCAGGATGACGGGCCAGAACCGCCAGACCTGGTCCCAGACGTCGATGTGGAACTGCTCGAGGAGGAAGATCCCGCCGAGGACGATGAGGATGATGCCCCAGATGAGCGAATCGCGGTGTTTTTGCCTTGCCATGGTGGACCTCCGTTAATTGTCTTTCTTGGACTTGGCCACGGACTCGGCGACGAGTTTGAGCCCGATGGCGATGACGACCGCCGGCCAGAAGCGGAACAGGTCTTCGTAGAGAATGATCTCGAAGTTGGCCAGGATGAGCATGACGCCGAGGATGATGAGGAAAAGGCCCCAAAAGATCGAGCCCGAAGGCACGAGCTCGGGGAGTCCCTGGCCGGCCGCGGTTGCCGGCTTGATCCCAATAGCCGCATCGTTAATCGCGCGGGCTGCTTGGACATTGTCGAAGATTTGATAGAAGTAGAAGATCCCGAGCGATAGCCCGAACACAACTCCGTTCCCACCTCTCGCGAGCGCATAGATCAGCCCGAATGGGATGAGGAGTTGAATAAGGGCTTTGTTCTTCTGCCCATTATAAAGGGCGCCGATCCCGCACGGAAAGAAGATCGACAGGATGGCCGCCGCTGCCGGAGACTTCGGGGGCCGCTGCTGGATGACGACTTTCTCTTCCATGGATGTTACCTCCGTTGGCTTTATTAGATTCCCTCGCCGCCCTTCAGGAGGTCGAGGGTTTTGATGGACTTGACGACGTTGCCGGCGAACGATCCGACTTCGGATTTGAGCGACCCGGCCCCGGCATAGAGCTTTTCGACCGTGCCGATGCCGCGGTGGAACGTCAGGTCGAACTGCTTCCGGATCCCCCGGCCTCCCGGATGGAAGAGGACGAACGAAACGGCGATGAACAGGACGGTGAAAGCGGCGAAGACAGGCTGGAGGACGGGACGTGTCAGGAAATCGAAGACCGGCCGGAAAAAGCTCTTTTTCTCCCTCGCCGCGGCCGGGATGGCGTAGAGGCTCGAGAGCAGGGCCGGCGAGGGTGCGGCTTCGGGGAAGGCGGCCATGGCTTCCGCCATGTCCTTCATCATAGCGAGGAGCGCGGTGCACTCCGGGCAGGCGGCGAGGTGGCCGTCCACCTCCGCTTTCTCCTCGGCGGCCAGCGCGCCCTCGAGATAGGCGGATAGAAGCTCTTCGATCCGTTGGCAGGTCATGCGGTCCCTCCTCGGTATTCCTTCAGGACCTCGGCCAGTTGGATCCGCGCCCTGTTGACGCGCGATTTGACCGTGCCCAGGGGCAGGCTGAGGATCTCGGCGACCTCTTCGTAGCTCTTGCCCTGCAGGTCCCTCAGGATGATGACCATCCGCATATCCGCCGACAACCGGTTGAGGCCCTCCCAAACGAGGGCCTTGGTCTCCTTCTCGACGAGGCTCGTTTCGGGGCCGTGATCGGCCGGCTGGGCCAGGACGCGGTCGTCGAACTCGTCCCTTTGCGTCTTTTCCCACTTGGTCCGGCGGTACTCGTCGATGAGGTGGTTCTTGGTCAGGGTGATCAGCCAGGCCGTGAAGTTCTTGCCGGAGTCGTATTTCGGCAGGGCGCCGTGAAGTTTGAGGAAGACCTCTTGGGTCCTGTCCTCGGCTTCCTGCCGGCTCCCGCAGAACTGATAGGCCATGTTAAAGATCCTCCCTGCGAACTTGTTCACCAGAGTTTCCCAAGCTCCCTGGCTCCCGGCCAGGCATTCCCTGATGACTTCGTTCAATTCCACTCAATTCACCCTGGTTGACGGAGTCGGATGGAGGAAAGTTCCATTTCCAGCCCCATTTTCTTACAAAACAGCCGCCCAGGCAACTGGAGGGCGATGCTCGTAACGCCTTTCCGTCGGCCGCGTAGGGGCCTCGGGAATCATCTTCGTTCGCTGCGGTGATTTTTCACGCCGGTCAGCGCGCCGGACTCGGCGCCAAAACAACTCGCTCGGCGTGCGCTACGCCGAGCTCAAACACGTTTTGGCGGTTTCCCCTGAAACTGCCCTCGTCCGGCACGCTGCCCGACTAAATCACCGCTTATGCTCACTCCGATGCTGCCCAGAAGTTGCCTGAGCCGGAAGAGGGTCCCGGGAGATATTTCTCCCGGGCCGCAGAACGCCGCAGCGTTCGAGGAGGGGAGGCAGGGAGCGGAGCGACCGTTGGAAGGGGGAAGGCGGAGCGGATTCCCCCTCCAAGTCGTTGCCCCCCTCGGCCCCAGTACAGGCGGCCGCCTACGGACATCGCCCTGATAAAGAGGGACCGTCCCCTAGAGAGGGGACAGTCCCTCTTTGCCCGTAAGTAGCGAATAGAGGCCGTCCTGCTATAATAACTGAGGTCGAAAATGTAACTTTCCTGGGGAAATCGAGGTTTTAGGATACGAGAATGGACGAACAAGAGCTGATCCGGCGCGTCCAGGACGGAGACGAGTCGGCGTTCGGCCAGATCATGGCTCTCTATAAGGACAAGATCGTGAATTATCTTTACCAGTTCTCAGGCGACTATCAGAAGGCCGCCGAGCTGGCCCAGGAGACCTTCATCCGGGTCTATTTCAAGGCGGACAAATACCGGCCGATCGCTCCGCTGTCCTCCTGGATCTACACCATCGCCTCGAATTTGGCCAAAACGGAGTGCCGTCGGTCGAGAAAGATGGCCACGGTTTCTCTCGAAGATATTCCCAACAACTTCTCGAGCGGCACTTACTACGAGGACCCGGCCGATCCCGGGCTCGTCCGGAACCTCCGCGAGGCCCTGGACGAGCTCCACCCCCGCTACCGCGTACCGGTCGTCCTCAAGGACATGGAGGGTTTCTCCCAGGAGGAGATCGCCCGGATCATCAAGCGGCCGGTCGGGACCGTCAAGGCCCGGATCAGCCGCGGCCGGGAACAGCTCCGGAAAAAGCTGGAAAAGGCCATGGACAGCGAGTCCCGTCCGGCCGAAAAAGAGGTGAGCGAACATGGAAGGGCTTGAACTTCTCGCCAGAATGAAAAGGGTCACGGCCCCCGCGGGCTTCGAAGAGGGTGTCATGGCCAAACTCGCGGCCGCCCGCGCGGAGCGGGCGCGGATCCGCCGGGCGAATTTCCGCTACGCGTTGGCTGGCTCGGCCGCCCTCGTCCTCGTCGGCTTTTTCCTCCTCAACCCGTCACTTTTCCAGAACGAACCCGTACTGACTTTCGCCGGTCGGGAGGCCCCGACCGTTCCCTCCATCCCCGTTTTCGAGACCATGGACTACGCATCCGAATTTCGCAACGCCCAATCCCAACCGCGAACGGTTTATATATTGGAGCAGGTTTCCGATTCTGTATCTTCGGAAATCATTTATTAGGAGGTTATTCCGCCATGAACAAGTTGATCAAACCGGCTCTCGTGATCATGGCTTCCCTCGCCGTCCTGGCCCCCTCTTTCGGGACTGAAACGGCCGGGGCGAAGGGCATCGAACCCAACATCACGGACATCGCCAAGAAGGTCTTTCCTTCGGTCGTCCGGGTCGAGGTCCAGAACCATATGCGCCGGGTCGCCACCGGCGTCGTGGTCGAGAAGGGCGGCTATATCGTCACCACCGCCCTCATTTCCCCCCGCGATGAAAAGATCACCATCACGACATCGGAAGGCAAGAATATCGAAGCCGAGTTCCTGGGCTTCGACACGGAGACACAGTTGGCCCTGCTCAGGGCCAAGGACGCGGGCCTGCCCGCCGTCGCCCTCGGAAAGGCCGGGGATCTGGCGCCGGGCTCCTGGATCTGCGTTGTCGGCGTCTCGCCCGAACAGACCGCGACGGTGACCCAGGGCATCGTCAGTTCCGTCGCGGAAGACAAGCTGCGGCTCAACGTCTGGGTGACGCCCGGGTCGAGCGGCGGCCCCGTCGTCGACGCCGACGGCCGGATGGTGGGGCTCCTCCGCGGCATATATATGGATGAGAGGCCTGTCGTCTTCCAGTTCAGGGACAAGGAACAATCGGGTTCCGGAGTCGTCTTCAGCAGCCGGGCCGCGGCCCCGTCTTCGGGCATGGCCCTGGCCGTTCCGGTGGAAATCGTCAAGGACATCAGTGCCCAGATCAAGGATAAGGGCAAGGTCGAACGCGGCTGGCTGGGAGTGGCGATCGGCCAAAACGAGAGCGGCCAGACCCAGATCGGCTCTATCGATCCGGACAGCCCGGCCGAGCTGGCCAAGCTCCGGTCCGGCGATGTCGTCCTCAAGATAGGGGACAGGGACGTCTCCAGCCCCGACGTGCTGGCCGCCGAGATCCGGAAGAAGAAGCCGGGCCAGGACATCACCTTGAAGATCGAACGGGACGGCAAGCCCATGGACTTCAAGGTCAAACTTGGAGAGATGGCCGAGAACGAAGCCCTGAGGGAGATGGAGGTCCGCTTCCCAAGTTTCTTCGGGCCGGAGGCGCCGATGCCCCCCGGCGCGGTGCCCATGCCGAAGTCCGTTTCCCCGGAAAAAGCCCCCAGACCGGACTCCCCACGGCTACTCATGCGGAGAACTCCCGAATGGTCCTTTGAGACGCGGAAATATATCGGGGTCCTTTGCGGCGAGCTCACCCGCGAGTTGGCCGAGCACTTCGGGGTCAAGGAGGGGGCCGGCCTCATCGTCTCCAAGTTGACCGAAGGCGGCCCGGCGGAGAAGGCCAAGCTCCATGTCGGCGACGTCATCGTCCGCGCGGACGGCAAGCGCGTGGAATTCGCCAACGATCTCATCAACCTCGTCCAAGCCAAGGAAAAAGGGACCAAGATCAAGCTCGAGATCCTGAGGGACAAGAAGGCCATGACCATCGAAGTCGAGGTTTCCGAAGAGGAGAGCGGCGGGCTCTTCGACTCCGGGGACTTCCAGGGCTTCCTCGAATCCTGGCAGGGCTATACGGACGCTTTCAGGACCGAGCTCAAGAAGTGGCAGTCCGAGGGGATGCCCGAGCTCCGGCAGAACTTAAAGAAGATCAACACAAAGGGGCTCTTGAAAAGGATCTGAGAGACCTGCTCCTGTCTCTTTCTTCCGGGGACACGTACTTCCGGTACGTGTCCCCTTTCTTTATTCTCGCGACAGGTTAAGCCATTTATTCTTCAGCCGCTCGAATTCCTCGGCCGCGAGTTGGGCCTTGTCGAAATAGCCTTTCGCCGATCTTTGGCGCAAGGCTTCGTAGAGGATGACGGCGACGGAGACCGACAGATTGAGGCTCTGGACCATGCCCAGCATGGGGATGCGGACGACCTTATCGGCGAAGGTCAGGGCTCCGTCCGAGATGCCTTCGGCTTCGCTGCCGAAGACGAGCGCGATCGGCTTGGCGAAATCGACGTCCGTATAGGGGAGGGAGTCCTTCTGGAGATGAGTGGCCACGATCTCGAAGCCCGCCTTTTTCAGGGGCGCAAGGCATTCGGCCGGTGTCGCGTGGACGGCGATCTCGAGCCACTTGTCGGCCCGGGTCGAGATGGCCTCGTTGAAGCGGAGGAGCTCCGGGTTAGGCGAAACAAGGTCGAGATGGAGGATGCCGGCCGCGTCGCAGGTCCGGATGACGGCGCTGGCGTTGTGGGCGATGGTCACCCCCTCGAGCACGACGCGCAGGTCGGGCTGGCGCAGTGACAGGACACGGGTGACCTTTTCGATCCTTTCGGGCGTCGGCATGCCGGAACTATATCAGACCGGCCGTTCCTTGAAAATAGGCGGGTTTTCCCTTATAGTTGTTGGCCGTGCCGGTGTGGCGGAACTGGCAGACGCGCGGGACTCAAAATCCCGTCCGGGGCAACTCGGGTGTGGGTTCGATTCCCTCCACCGGCACTTTTAAAATCAGCAACTTAGGCCCAAGCGAGGGGCCTGCCTTTTGGACCAAGCAAGGGAGCCAAAAGGAGCCAAAACACGTAAGTTTCAGCCCCCAACACGAAAGGTGACACGAAAGGTGGGCGGCTCAGTTATTAAGTCTAATTGTCTTCTGTCTCGAACAATGCTACGATCGACGCGCAGCATTACAGAGGGAGGATGTTCATGATTAAGAAAAGCCGAAGTGGGCCAGTATTCGGACGGCCGGTGAACTTCGAGGATAAGTTCCCAATGATTCGGGAGCTCGAGATCAAACTACACCACAGCTGGCCGAAGAAGGATGAATTTTATGGCACCTTGACAGGACTTCCGGGGCGTGAAATAGCATGCTCGAATGAACAATGCAGTGGTCGGTTCTATATTTGGCCGGTCATCGATGAAGTGATCGAGGGGAAAGAGATCTATCGCAAAGGCGGCATGCTCTGCCCCGGCGTCGAGAAATCAATGGGTGGCAGAAAGTGCGCGAACGTTTTAAATTATGAGATTCATGCCCTCTATAAGTAATGGGCCGCCCGCCGTGGCGACGCGCCGCAGTTCCTGTCCATCTGCCACGTCCTTGAGTTCGAGCCGATTTATCGGGAGGAGGCGAAGGAGAGACAGCGACAGCACGGCGGCACGGCCCCAGGAAAACACTCTGTTGCCGTGGATACAGAGTGTTCCGGTCGCTTCACGACTCAAATGGAACGGGATGCTGGAGTTAAGGGCCATGCTTCCATCTATCGCGTCATCTATATCCGAGATAATGACAAGCCTCGCTTCGTTGCGCTCAAGGAATTAGCCGAGAGAGGTGAGGACTACGACAACGACGGCGGGCCGGGACGTGGGAAAGGTCCTGGTCCCCGGGCAGCAGTACGAAAGCGGACAAAAACGACAGCTAAAAAAAAGGATTGCTATAGCTGGACGATCCTCAGGCCGCCCTCCTCGGTGATGATCGCCTTCCGGAAGCCCGTCTCCGGCTCAGGGAATCCCTCTTTGTTCATCGGCCAGCCGTGGATGGGAGGGAAATTCTTTCGGATATCCAATAGCCACGTCTGCATTAACCTGAAGGCCTTGGGAGCCGATTGCTTTTTATGGCTGGCGATAAAGCACGCGATGTCTGGGATCCTCCGCGAGTGAACGTGAAGGTCCAGAAGCAGGAACATGGCCAACCTCCAGTCCGTTTCGAGTCGATGCTGCTTGAGCAAGCGGCCGCATTCCGGGCATGAAATGTCCGCCGGCGAGATGCTTTTGCCGCATGAAGGGCATTTCCTCAGCGCCTCGTCTTTTCGCATGATGTAAGGGTTGAGACCGGCCGCGCGGCGTTTCCAATCCAGCTTCCGGGTCGTACACTTTTTGATGATATGAAAGACGAGAACATTGAATTCCTTCGGGTGCTGGCCAGGCTTCCCGCGACCGGCTTTCATGATACTGAGGAGCCATTTGCAATAACGCAGGGCATAAGCGCGTTTTCTTTCGTTCGATATCCCTAGATCTTTGGCCCAGGTCAGATCCTTCTCCTCCCGATTAAAAGCCCAGCTGGCGGTTTCATTTTGCTCAACGAGTTCATCCAAGGCTGCGCCATACGCATTCCGATACGCCGACTTTATCTTCCGGTCGAAATCCTTCTCGCGCTTCATGAGCTTGTCCCACTCTTTCGCAACCGGATCTTTATGGTTGATCATCCAAGTGAAAGGGAACCTGGCGCCAGGATGGGTCTTTTGGAAGTCTTCTTTGAATGCGCCGAGAACGGTTTCAAGGTCAACGGCATGCGCCTTCTTCAGCTGCCTCCGGTAAAACTCTACACAGTAATAGGCGTTGTCACCCCGGTGCCGGCGGATATCCGACTCGAAGCGTACATTGAGCGTCGGTCGTACAAAAAGAGGTTCGATTAGTTCCCTCCGGATATCCTCCCGATACTTGTTGAGGTTTGTTGAAGTTGGGCGCCAGCCAGGCCTCGTGCGCTCCCAGGTCGAATAACTCCTTAGCGGGAAGAAGCCGCGGAGGCGCCGTGTATTCTTTTTCTCAAGCCAATAAAGCAGGTCTAAAAAAAGGGGTGAATCACTTTGATATTTCTTCATGAAGCACCTTAGAATCAATAGTAATTTATTATAATAGGTGAGTCAAGGAAAAAGATTACATGACCAACTCACTGAAGATGACCCGGCACCTTGCGGGCCTATCCCAGTATGAGGTTGGGAGACGCTCTGGGATTTCTCAGCCACTGGTCAGCAACCTCGAGCGAGGCCATCTACGACCTAGCCAAGAGCTGAGGCTGCGGCTGGCTGACGCGCTCGGTGTCCCCGCGGATGTCCTCTTCCCGAAAGATGGGGACGAGGACTGATAATGGACATCTCGGCCCGCCGCTGGATCTCTTGCCGTGAGGCCGGGCAGTTTTACGGTTTGCACCCGAAAACACTCCTTGCCCTCTGCCGTCAACAACGGATCCCTCACGTGCGGATTCCATCAATCCACGGTGGCCGCGGCCAGATCCGGATCGACCGTGTCGCCTTTGATGGACAGCTCGAGGGGCAGGTTGCGCCCGTGATCGAGGCGCCGTCACTGGATCGTCGGCGGAGGCGCCAGTGAGCGGCGAAATGGTTTTTCAACCTACCGATCGCGATTATTCGGTCGGTTTTTTAATCACCTATCCCGGCCTATTTGAGGCCGTCGAGATCCCCCCAGACCTATTTCGGACGGACCGGCAGCGGGCAGTATGGGGCGCCATCTGCGAGCTTCGGACCGCAGGAGATCCCCCGGCGATCGCGACAATAGCCGAACGGTGCCACGGGAACGGTTATCTAGATTATCTCATGGCCATAACCAGCGGACTCTACCGGATCAAGCCCGAGGACTTCCGCCGGCGAATCCTCAAACAAGCCGCCGAGGACGTTCAGAAGCGGATGCAATCCATGGCCGCGACAGAACTCCCGGACCTCGACGAGATCGCGGCCCTGGCCGAACAAGCGCGACGGCTCGAACTCGAGGCCGAGGAAGGCACCGCCGAACAAGCGCCGACGTCTCTTTTGCTTTCGGACGTGGAGGCGAAGACCGTTCCCTGGCTGTGGCAGGACTACATCCCGCTCGGCCGGGCAACGCTCATTAGCGGCGATCCCGGCTCGGCAAAGACCTGGTTCTGTCTC
>Ga0268276_1003058_pt1 | contig 13418 bp, 14 predicted proteins | sample saktaG_4_FD_190145 | JGI IMG/M metagenome (GOLD analysis project Ga0268276, IMG submission 190145) | Saline water microbial communities from Sakinaw Lake, British Columbia, Canada - sak_2010_1_5_45m | ecosystem: Environmental > Aquatic > Non-marine Saline and Alkaline > Saline ...
TAGCTGAATTAAAGGATCAGAAATAAGGACAAAAAAGGTTTATAATCCAGCTCTTTCTTTCTAGGAAGGGCTGGGATAACCTTACTCAATTATTTTAATAATTTAACTATGACCAGACCAAGACTCTGTCGGAGAATTAGATTCAATGCAAACATAACTTATTTTAAACCTCAAGGTGTGCCGATGAGATTTTTAGAAGTTATTGAGCTAACTGCTGAAGAAGTAGAAGCTTTAAGATTGAAGAATCTAAAGGATTTAGATCAGATTGAATGCGCTAAAGTAATGAATACATCGCAAAGCACTTTTCAAAGGATATTATCATCAGCTTATAAGAAAATGTCAGATGCTTTGATAAATGGTAAAGCAATAAAAATAGTTTGTGGATAATATGGGGATAGTTTTTAGATTTTAATTAAAATATAAGAAATTTTGCTTTATTAAAGCGAAAAAATTCTCTATTTAGAATAGAGGATTTTTTATTTTTTATTCTTGACTTGATGGGTCTATGGGGAGTAAAATGGAAGAAAGTGGATAGATGTGGATAAGTGTGGGGATAAATAAGTTTTTTGTGGAAAACTTTTAAATTAATTTATCATGTTTATAGGAGAATATTATTATACAGTAGATCCAAAAGGAAGAATAGCTATTCCTTCTAAATTAAGAAAAACTCTTTCTGGTGGGGGAGTTATTACAAAAGGATTAGATAATTGTCTTTTTATTTTTTCTATAAAAGATTGGCAGCAAATGGCAGAGAAAATTAAAGGGTTACCTTTAAGTCAGTCTAATTCTCGAGCTTTTTCAAGGCTTATGCTTGCTGGTGCAATGGATATTAAATTAGATAATCAAGGTAGAATTCTTGTACCAGATTATTTGAGAAGATATGTAGGATTAAAAAAGAAAATTGTTCTAGCAGGAGTTTATAATCGTTTAGAAGTTTGGGATGAAAAGGAATGGGAGAAATATAAAAAGAGAACAGAAAAAGAATCAGGAGATATAGCGGAGAAATTAGGAGATTTAGGAATATAAAATTATGACGCATGTTCCAGTACTTTTAAAAGAAGTAATTTATTATCTAGACCCAAAGGCAAATGAAAATTTTATTGATGCAACAGTAGGTGAAGGAGGGCATACCATGGCCATACTTGAGAAAAACAAGCCGAAAGGGAAAGTTTTAGGAATTGAAATGGATTCTAGCATTTATAAAAGATTAAAAGAAAAAACAGCGAAAATTACTAAGAGCAAAAGATTAATTCTGATAAATGATTCTTATCTTAATTTGGAAGAGATTGTAAGAAAAAATAATTTTCAGCCAGTTCACGGAATTTTGTTTGATTTAGGAATGTGTTCGTGGCATTTAGATGAATCAGGGAGAGGATTTTCTTATTTGAGAGATGAACCATTGGATATGCGTTTTAATCCTGAAAATTATTTAACTGCTGCAGAGATTATAAATTTTTGGGATATTGAGGAAATAGAAAAGATTTTAAAAGAATTTGGGGAAGAAAAATATGGATACCGTATTTCTTTGGCAATTAAGGAAGCTAGAAGGAAAGAAAGAATAGTCGGAACTCAGCAATTAGTAAATATTTTGAAAAGAGTTCTTCCGAAAAATTATGATAAGAAGAGAATACATTTTGCCACACGCACATTTCAAGCTTTACGCATTGCTGTAAACGATGAATTACAGGTAATAAAAAATGGGATAGAACGATCTATTAAAATACTAGAACCAGGAGGAAAAATTGTCGTAATTTCATTTCATTCTTTGGAGGACAGAATTGTGAAGAATATTTTTAAAGAGAAAGCTCAAGCAGGTAAATTAAGCATTCTTACTAAAAAGCCAATGATGTCTTGCGAAGAAGAAATAAAAAATAATTCACGTTCTAGGTCTGCTAAACTGCGCGCTGCTGAAAAATTATAAAAAAGATAATTACAAATTACTTAATTACTATTAATTATTTAATTTAATTCATGACAACAATATATAAATATAATAAAAACAATAAAAAACATTCAATTCTTTTAGGTGCTGCTAGAAGGCATAGCTCTATAAAAAAAAGGAAATTACAATGTTTTATGAATAATGCAGGAGAGTCTTTAGGATATATTAAGTTAGCGATTTTTCTTTTCATTCCTTTTTTAGTAATTGGAGGTTATTGGTTGATGCTTTTCGGGAAAAATATATCACTTAATTATGTTATTTATAATTTGAAAAATGAGATTAGTCAGAGTCAAGAAAAACTTGATATTTTAACAGAAAAATCTGAATTTATTATTTCTTCCCAGGAAATAGAAGAATGGGCTAAGAATAATGATTTTATAGAAGTTGGGCATATTTCTTATTTGAATTTGACGAATGATAATTTAGCCCAAAGATAAGAACCTTACTTCGTAAGAACCTTGTTTCTCGCTTCGCTCGAAATAAGAACCTTACTTCGTAAGAACCTTGTTTCTCGCTTCGCTCGAAATAAGAACCTTACTTCGTAAGAACCTTGTTTCTCGCTTCGCTCGAAATAAGAACCTTACTTCGTAAGAACCTTGTTATTCGCTTTACTCATAATAATCTTTCTATGAGGAGAAAAAATAAAAATCTTTTTAAAAGAATTGGCAGCAATAGCCAATTTTTTCAAGGAAAAATTTCCATTATCCATTTTATATTTATTATTCTTTTTCTATTTTTAGGATATCGGCTATATAATATTCAAATAGAACAGAATTTAAAGTTTGCAAATGAAGCAGAAGCTCTTCATGATACAACAACAATTTTACCCTCTGAGAGGGGTTTAATTTATTTTCAAGATAAAAATAAAGAATATACTGCAGTTGCAATTAATAAAAAATATAATACTCTTTATGCTATTCCAAAAGAAATAGAAAATCCAGAAGAAACAAGCAAGTTTTTATCTGAAATAATTCCTTTGTCTTATGAAGAAATTTTTTCTCGTTTAAGTAAAACTGATGATCCATATGAGCCGCTGATTAAAAAAGTTGAAGATGATGATTTTAATAGTATAAAGAATGCGAATATAGAAGGTATCTATCTTGGTGAAGAAGATTATCGTTATTATCCATTAGGTTCTTCTGCTGCACAAGTAATTGGATTTGTTGGAGAAACAGAAGATGGGCTAATTAAAGGGCGTTATGGGTTAGAATCTTATTATGATACTATTCTTTCTGGCAAGAAAGGACTTTTTACAGGAATTAAAGACGCATTTGGGCGTTTAATTCGTTCTAATTTTTCAGAAGAAGAAAAAGCTGTTGAAGGTATTTCAATTGAAACAACAATAGATAAAAATATTCAATTTGCCACAGATAAAATCTTAGATGATTTGATAAAGTACAGAGAAGCAAGTAAGGGTACGATAATTGTAATGGAAGTAAAAACAGGAAGAATTTTAGCATTAGCTAATATTCCAACATTTAATCTTAATGATTTCTCTGATATAAAGGATTATTCAATTTTTGGAAATTTTGCTACTGAGGAAAGATATGAACCTGGCTCGGTGATGAAACCTTTTACTATGGCCGTAGGCATTGATACTGGTAAAGTTACTCCAGATACAACTTATATTGATAAAGGGTATTATGATGTAGGTGGCTATCATTTAACTAATTATGAAAATGAGGTTTATGGAAAGTCTACAATGCGTAATGTATTAGAATATTCTATAAATACCGGAGCAATTTTTGTGTCTGAAAAAGTAGGAAGCGAGAATTTAAGAAAATATTTTAAAAAGTTCGGTTTTTCAGATGTAACAGGAGTAGATTTGCCATTGGAAATTAGCGGCGATTTATCTAATCTGGAATATCCAAAATCCAGCCCAACTTGTTCTGCAACTGCTTCTTATGGAGTTGGAATATCTATTACGCCTATGGAATTAATCGAAGCTTATACAGCGATTGCAAATAAAGGCCGTTTAGTTACTCCATATTTAGTAGAAAGTACAATGGATAAAGAAGGCAATCGTACCACTTTGGCGCTAAACGAATCTTTATCAAATTCTCCCCAAGTAATAAAACAGGAAACCGCTGAAACGTTAACCTCAATGTTAATTGGAGTTATAGAGAATGGTTTTGGTGGAAATGCTAAAATTAAAGGTTATAGTATTGCTGGTAAGACAGGGACTGCTTATATAGCTTTAAAAGATCAAAAAGGGTATTCTGACGAGGTTATTCATACCTTTGTAGGGTTCTTTCCAGCTTCCAATCCGGAATATATTATTCTAGTAAAAATGGATAAGCCGCAATGGGGGAAAGAAGCTGCTAGTTATACTGTAACTATAGCTTTTAGAGCGGTTGAACAATTTCTAATAAATTATTACAATATTCCTCCAGACGAATTATAGACTATGAAAAGAAAATTTATTCAATATATACTTAGATATCTTGCAAAACTTATTTTGTGGCGTTATAAGCCCCTTATTATTGGCGTTACTGGAAGCGTTGGAAAAACTTCTACAAAAGAGGCTATTTATACAGTTTTAAGAAAGAAATTTAGAGTTGAAAGAAATATTTTTAATCTAAATACTGAAATTGGAATGCCTTTGACCATAATCAAAGGAAAAGACGCAAAACGGAATATCTTTTTTTGGCTTTATAATTTTTTTCATACTTTTTGGTTATTTATTTTTAAAACAAAAACATACCCGGAAATATTAGTCCTTGAGATGTCTGAAGATGCCCCAGGCATGATAAAATATTTAGTTGATTTGGCATGTCCTAAAATAGGTGTAGTAACAGCTATCGGAGATCCCCCTGTCCATTTAGAATATTATAAAGGTATTGATGAATTAATTGATGAAATAAGTTATTTACCAAAAAGTTTAGGGTTAAATGATTCCATTGTTTTAAACGCTGATAATCCATCGGTTATAACTTTTAAAGATAAAACCGTTGCTAAGCTTTTATCTTACGGTTTCTCTGAAAATTCTGATGTTAAAATAACAGAATATAAATTAATTAATACTGATGATTTAGAAAACATAGGAATGAATTTTCGTTTAGAGCATCATGGAAGTTTTGTTCCAGTAAGACTTGAAGGTGTTTTTGGAAAAGGGCAGATTTATGCTTTGGCTGCTGCTGCCGCTGTGGGGTTATCTTTAGAAATGAATTTGGTAGAGATTAGCGAGGCAATGAAGGATTATAAAATAGTAAAAGGCAGGACAAAATTTATGCATGGGATAAATAGTAGCTGGTTATTAGATGATTCTTATAACGCTTGTCCAGATTCAGTTCGGGTTGCCCTGGATTTATGCAAAGAAATTCCTGCAGAAAGGAAAATAGTTATTTTAGGAGATATGAAGGAGTTAGGAATAAATTCAAATCAGGCCCACATAGATATTGGAAAAGATATAGCAAATATAGCTCAAGTATTTATTGCGGTAGGGGAAGAAATGGTTTGTGCCAAGAAAATAATTGACGACGAATATTCAAATGTAGAGACTTTTTGGTTTAAAGATAGTCAAGAGGCAAGAGAATTAATAAAAAGAATGATAAAAAAAGGTGATTTAGTATTAATCAAAGGTTCACACGTAATGGAAATGGAGAAAATTACCGAAGTTCTCAAGACATAGGTTTTATTGTCATTTATTTAAATTTTGTGTTAAAATATTCTACGTAGTTTTTATATATTCTTTTTATGCCCTCATCGTCTAGTGGCCCAGGACACCAGATTCTCATTCTGGTAACACCGGTTCGACTCCGGTTGAGGGTACTAAAATATGAAGAATAAATTACAAAAGAATTGGCTATTCTTGGGTACAGGCTTTATTATATCAATCTTTTTGAATTGGTTGGTGTTTCAGAAAACAGGGCCTAATTTTCCGGTAATTTTCCGTTCTAATGATTTTGGTATTAATTTTTTAGGCAATAGGAATCTACTTTGGCAAATTCCGATTTTAGGCATCATTTTTGTTTATATAAATTATCAACTTTCATTGCTGTTTCAGGACTCAAACAAAAACTTGAGTAAATTACTTTTTTTTGCTAATATAGGAGTTGCTGTTCTAGTATTTTTAATTAGCGCTCAGATTTACATTTTAAATAGATAAAATAAAAATTATATTATTATGTTAGCAGTTGTTGAAACAGGAGGAAAACAATATTTAATTTCTCCAAAACAAAAAATAAAAATAGAGAAGATAAAAGATGTAAAAGAAGGAGATAAAATAACTTTTGATAGAGTTCTTCTTTTAGTAGATGACGAGGGCGATGTAAAAATAGGTCAGCCTTATATTTCAGGAGCAAAAATTATTGCAGAATGTGAAGAATCAGGAAGATCAAAAAAGATTATTGTATTTCGTTATCATAATAAAACCCGCTACAAAAAGAAAAAAGGGCATAGACAGTCCTTTATGAAAGTATTGATTAAGGAGGATAAATAAATTTTTATCAAAATTACTTTCTTCCTTCCAGAGCATTTATTAATGTTTCTGCGTCAGCAAATTCTACTTCTCCTCCCTGTGGAAGTCCGCGAGCCAATCTTGTTATTTTAATTTTATCATCCAAATTTTTGATAGATTTTTCTAAAGAGTAAGTAGTTAAATTACCTTCTGATGTAGGGCTTAGCGCTAGAATTACTTCCTTTATAGGATGATTAGATGTTTGAGACTTTTTAATACGTAATAAAAGCTGAGGAGTAGTTATTCTCAGCTTTTTATTTTCGTCAATCTCTGATAATAATCTTCCTAAGACATGATAAACGCCTTGGTATTTATTTGTTTTTTCTATTGATAAAAGATCGGTTTCTTTTTCGACAACACATATAATTGATTGGTTTCTTCGTGGATCATTACAAATTTTACATAATTTATCATCAGAAGAATCTTTCTCTTTAATGAAAAAACAGTTTGGGCAGACCTGCGTTTTAGAAAATAAATCAATAAAAGCATGGTAAAAATCATTTTGAGATTTTTTTTCCTGTTGTAAAAGCCAAAAAGCCAAACGTGTAGTTTGGCGTGGTCCCATGCCGGGGAGTTTTGAAAATATATTTATAAAATTTTTTATTGATTGTGGTAAATCCATTTTTTTTATTTCGAGTGAAATGAGAAACAAGGTTCTGCGAAGCAGGTTCTTATTCTCCTTCTATGTCAGGAAACTTTTCATATTTTTCCATATTGCGAAAACTTGTCAATTCTTCATTGAAAAATAGATTTGCATGTCCCAAAGGACCATTACGATGTTTGGCGATAATAATTTCAGCAATATTTTTATTTTCAGAGTCTTCCTTATAACGGTCTTCTCTATAAACAAAAAGAACTACATCAGCATCTTGTTCTAAACTTCCTGTTTCTCTCAAATCAGAAAGCTTCGGTCTGGATCCAGGTCTTGATTCAACAGCACGATTAAGTTGTGAAAGAGCCAATACTGGAATATTTAATTCTCTGGACAGAGCTTTTAAAGAACGCGAAATTTCAGAATATTGTTGGACACTGCTTTCACGAAAAAGGGATGGATTGATTAATTGAAGATAATCTACAACAATTAGTCCTAAGTTTGTTTCTGCTTGCAGTCTTCGTGCCATTGTTCTGATTTGCATTATTGTAGGTGAAGCAGCGTCATCAATGAATATTGGCGCTTCTGATAAACGTGATAAAGAATCCTGAATAAGAGTAAAGTCATTAATGTCTTCATCAGTAGAAAGATGCCCAGTTCTTATTTTCCATAAAGAGACTGTAGATTCAGCCGCTATTAATCTATCTACAACTTGATCTTTTGACATTTCTAGACTAAATATTCCTACAGGAATTTTTTCTTTTAAAGCTACATTACGAGCAATATCCAAAGCAAGAGATGTTTTTCCTAAAGAAGGTCGTCCTCCCAAAATAATCAAATCAGATTTTTGCAAACCGCCAAGGTAATTATCTAAGTCGCGAAATCCTGTTGATACTCCTCGTAATTTATCACCACCTTTATGCAATTGGTCTATTCTTTCAAAGGCTTTAACTAATTCTCCTTTTAGGGTCACGAATTCATGCGCTATTGATTTTTCAGAAATAGAGAAAATAATTTGTTCTGCTCTGTCTAAAACCTCATTTATATTTTCTGATTCTTGCCATCCTAATTCCGCGATCTTATAAGAAGCGGCGATTAAATCACGCAATACTCTTTTTTGATGAACAATATTCGCATAATGAACTATATGGGCGCTGGTAGGCGTTTTATTAACCAAGGAAGTTAAAAAACTCGCTCCTCCTATTTCTCCCAATTGTTTTTTTTCTTTTAAGCGATTAGATAATGAAAGAACGTCAATCGGGGCATTTTTCTGATATAAGTTTAAAACAGCTTCATAGATAATGCGATGTTGGGGCTGGTAAAAATCCTCAGGAAATAAAACATCAGCGATTTTAATAATTGCGTCCTTATCTATTATAAGAGATCCCAATGTTGATTCTTCTGCTTCTATATTTTGGGGCGGAAGTTTCCCTTCAGCAATTTTATTTACTCCAGCCATATATTATATATATTAAATTTTTGGTTTTATGACGGTGCCGTTTTTAGTGTCCGTAGAAGAGAATCCTAATTGTTCTATTTGTTTTCTTATTTTATCAGCTTTTTCCCATTCTTTCATTTTCCTTAATTGTTCTCTTTCCTTTGTTAATTCTTCTATCTTTTTAGGCGCAACAGGAAGTTTAATCTCATCTAATCTTAATCCTAATACTTTATCAAAATTTAGAGCTAATTGATAGATTTTCTTGGGGTAGATTTTATTTGCTTTATTTGGATTATTTTTAAATCGATAATAACTTTTTATTAATTCCCAGAAAACAGCTAAAGCCTGTGGAGTATTAAGATCATCATCAATTGATTTTTCGAATTTTTTCTTTATTTGATTCAACAAAGAATCTATCTTGCCTTTATCATTTACACCATCAGATGACTCTATTAGCGAATTCAATTTTATATCAAGAAGACAATCCAGAATGAAATTATAAATATTGTTCAAGCTTTCTTGGGCGTTTTTTAATGATTTTTGAGAAAATTCCAGCAATGTTTTGTAATGGCTATTTAGAACTAAATAACGAAAGGCGAGAGGAGAAAAACCAGATTCTTCAATATTTTTGACTAGAATGGTATTTCCTTTGGATTTTCCCATTCGCGTGTCTTTTAAAACAAGAAATTCTCCATGCAGCCAGAAATTTACAAATTTTTTATTTATTACAGCTTCTACTTGAGCTATTTCATTAGTGTGATGGATAGGAATATGATCTGTTCCTCCAGTATGTATATCAATTGTTTGCGCTTTGTTTGGAAGAAGCTTTATTCCTTTGAAAGCTTGACCTAAATATTTTAAGTTAATGGCAGAACATTCAATATGCCAACCTGGAAATCCTATGCCCCAAGGTGATGGCCACTCCATTTGTCTTTTCTCATTTTTTGGAGAGAATTTCCATAGAGAAAAATCAGTAATATTTTTTTTCTCTTGAGACATTTCTATTCTTGCGCCAGCCTTTAGTGTTTTATTGAGTTTTTTAAAATTCATTCCAGTTAATTTTCCATAATCTTTCAATTTAGAAGTATCAAAATAGATTCCATCGCTGGTTTGATAAGTGAAATTATTCTTTTCTAAAGCCTTAATCAGTTCAATATCTTCTTCAATATGATCCGTTGCTTTTGCTATTATGTCTGGAGCAAGAATATTTAATTTTTCACAATCAGTAAAGAAAGCTTTGGTATAAAAATCTGCTATTTCGAAAGCGGATTTTTTTGATTGTTTTGCCGCTTTTTCTATTTTATCTTCCCCTGTATCAGCGTCAGAAGTTAAATGTCCTACGTCGGTGATGTTCATTACATGTTTAACTTTATATGCATGATAAAGCAGGACCCTTTTTAAAATATCCTCAAAAATATATGTTCTTAAATTTCCAATATGCGCATAAGAATAAACAGTTGGACCGCACGTATAAAGTCCAACTTGTTTATTCTTTATCGGTTTAAAGATTTGTTTCTTTTTAGTAAGGGTATTGTAAAGATAAATCATTTTATGAGGTAGGTCCTTATTTTGAGTGAAGCGAGAAACAAGGTTCTGCCGAGTGGAACAAGGTAGGTCCTTATTTTGAGTGAAGCGAGAAACAAGGTTCTGCCGAGTGGAACAAGGTAGGTCCTTATAGAAACTTTTTTGTTTTTAGATAAGAAAAGATTAATATTGATGGTATAAAAGCAATAAATAATATTATCCAGAAGTCATATGGAGTACCAACAAAAGGCAAATAACGGGTATTCATTTGATAAGTGCTAACCACTAGCAGAGCTGGCCATGTTATTAAAGAAAGGATTGTATAGACTCTGGTTAAAAGGTTAATCTTATGTTCAATTAAAGAATTATTTGTATTTTCCAATGATTCTATATTGTCCTTGAAGCTATCAATAAGATTTTCCACTTTTATACTGTCACCAACTAGATCATCAAAATAAATGCGTTTATTTTCTCCAAAAATCCGTGGTCCTTGCCTAGATAAAGAGCAGAGGTTTTCTTTTAAGTATCTGAATATTCTTTGAAAATTTAAAACATCCCTTTTTATAAAGGAAATATTTGGAATGGCATTTTCTGCTTTACCTTGGAAGATATCTTTTTCAACATCGTTAATCTTTTTTTGGATATGATAAATTTGTCGTATTGCAAAATCTAAGAAATATTCCATAATAAAATAAAGAAGTTTTATTGGGTCAACAAGATATGAATTTTCAAAATCTTTTGTATACACTTTTTCCATGAATTCTTCGCGCATCGCTGTACTTTTCTCATAGCAAATCGTAATGAGAGTATTTTTATCTACTATAATATCTAGCTCCCAAGGAGAGGATTTTTTTTCAGTAGCATTCCAACAAGGGAAATGCGTTACTAAGAAAATATATCCATCCTGGATTTCAGTCTTATTTCTCTGAGAAGGTGCTTTAATCTCTTCTAAGATTATCGGATGGAAATGATAATTTTTGCGTATGTAATCAATATCCTCTTGAACAGGGGACGTAATATCAATCCAAGTAATTTTTCCTTTAAATATTTGTCTCATAGAATAAATTGTTAAATTGTTATATTTTAAGTTTATCACGAGGATAAAAACAAAACAACTATTTTTAAGGTGTTTTCGTGGAAAAACAGGGGATAAGAATTCAGCAAGTATTTTCTCCTTTATTCCTATATTCCAGCAGAGACAAACAATACTTACTCACTCGGGAACACCTTCCGAAATTCCACTTCGCTCCAGTTTCGGCTTTCCTTAGCAATTAGCGTGTTTTTAAAACAATATTCCGAACCTTTGTCTCGCTTAGCACTCTTGACATTTGATTGCTAATGAGTAAAATAATAAGATAGAAAAATAATATGGTCATAAAATTAAAAGATAGAAATAATTATATCTTAAAAGCTTTGATTAAAGAATATACTCGTACTGGCGAACCTGTTGCTTCTGAAATTCTAAATGTTAAATATCGAATTGGCGTAAGCTCAGCAACAATTAGAAATGATTTTGTGATACTCACTCAAGAAGGTTATTTATATAAGCCTTATATTTCAAGCGGACGTATACCGACAGACAAGGCCTGGAAGTTTTTTATTGATGATGTTTTTGATGATGAAAATGATTCTTTGGAAGAATGGAAAGAAAAATTAAGAAATCAAGTATTTAAAATTAAACCTAAGCCAAAAGAACATATTAATTTTATAAAGGAAATAAAAAGGTTATTAGATTTAATGTCTGAAGAAAGTCATTCATTCTGTTTTTGTTATCTATTTGATGAAGATGAATTAATCAAACAAGGAATTAAATATATGTTTACTGAAATGTTTGAAGAAGAATTACTGAGTTACAGATTTTTTCAACAGATAGCTGAATCCTTGGAAAGGTTGGATGAAAAGTTAAAGGATATAAAGATTGACGAGAATCCTCTTGTTTTAATAGGGGAAGAAAATCCATTTGTGAAATCTAATCAATTTAGCTCTTTACTTAGTGTTGTTTCCAGTCCAAGGGCAATTTTAGGTATGTTAGGGCCTAAAAGGATGCCATATAAAAAAAATATAGCTATTTTAAGGGCAATTACTAATTTAACATCATAATTTTGAGCAAAGCGAGAAACAAGGTAATCCTTATTTCGAGCAAAGCGAGAAACAAAGTAATCTTTATTTTAAAAAATATGGCTAATAGTCAAAAACAAAATGAATTGGAGAAATTAAAAAAAGAAAAAAGTGAATATTTAAATGGATGGCAAAAAGAAAGAGCTAATTTTATTAATTATAAAAAGGATGAGGGAGAAAGATTTAAAGAGGTTGTCAGATTTTCTAACGAAAGAATTATTAAATCATTGATTGCTATCTTAGATGGATTTGATTTAGCAATAGAAAGTTTTTTAGCGCAGGGAAAAGATAAAGAAGAAAATGAACATTATCTTAAAGGCATTTATTTAATAAAGAGTCAATTTGAAGATATTTTAGAAAAAGAAGGTATTGAAAAAATTAAAGTTAGATTAGGTGACTTATTTAATCCAGCCCTTCATGAAGCAGTGACCGTAACAGAAAACGAAAAATTTTCTCCTGATACGATTACAGAAATTTTAGAACAGGGGTATATTCTTAATGGTAAAGTAATTCGTCCTTGCCGGGTGATAGTGGCAAAGAAAGCGATAGAGAATAATACATAATCTTTAAATTTTTAAACATTTAAACAATTAATAATAAAACAAAATTATGGCAAAAGTATTAGGTATAGACTTAGGAACAACTTTTTCAGCAATGGCTACTATAGAAGGCGGCCAACCAAAAATTATTGAGAATTCTGAAGGTGAAAGAATTACTTCGTCAGTAACAGCTTTTTCTAAAACTGGCGAAAGATTAACTGGAACATTAGCTCGTCGTCAAGCTATTACTAATCCTCAAAATACGATTTATTCTGTAAAAAGGTTGATTGGCAGAAAATTCTCTGACCCCATTATTAAAAAAGATAAGGACCTTCTTTCTTATGAAATTAAAGAGGATGCAAATGGCGGAGTAGAAATTAAAATGGGGGAACGTTGGTATAAACCACAAGAAATTTCAGCTATGATTTTACAAAAATTGAAAGCAGACGCTGAAGCAAAATTAGGGGGAAAAATTACAGACGTAGTAATAACATGCCCTGCTTATTTTGATGATAGTCAAAGAAAAGCGACTAAAGACGCAGGAGAAATAGCTGGTTTTAATGTGAAAAGAATAATAAACGAACCAACAGCAGCTGCTTTGGCTTATGGATTAGATAAAAAGAAAGACCAGGAAATTGTTGTTTATGATTTTGGAGGAGGGACTTTTGATATTTCTATTCTTTATGTTTCTCCTGATACTATTGAAGTTAAGGGGACGGGCGGTGATACGCATTTAGGTGGTGATGATTTTGACCAAAAAATAATGGACTGGGTTATAGAAAGTTTTAAACGGGATGAAAATATAG
>Ga0268276_1003063_pt1 | contig 13398 bp, 8 predicted proteins | sample saktaG_4_FD_190145 | JGI IMG/M metagenome (GOLD analysis project Ga0268276, IMG submission 190145) | Saline water microbial communities from Sakinaw Lake, British Columbia, Canada - sak_2010_1_5_45m | ecosystem: Environmental > Aquatic > Non-marine Saline and Alkaline > Saline ...
TTCTGCGTTGCAGCGGAGGCAAACCGATGTCGCGCACCATCCAGCCGGGTATCACATTCTGACCAAGCGGCTTCCGGTTCAACCGCTGCCTGAGATTCTCAATGAAACGAACGATACCGAAAGCGCGTGACCTGGCCTGATACAGGGCGACTCTTTCCAGCGCCCGTTGTGAAGCATACCCTTCGCTGGGCAGGGTCTGATGCAGCAAATACGCCGCATCCAGCAGTTCGCCCAGTTCCGCCTCGTTTACGACCGAACCGGTCTGGATATCCCGCCACACCCCGTTCAGGCGCGGCGGATAAAAAGCCAATTCGTAACATGACTGCAGTTTTTCGCGGCTGAACATATCACGCAATCCCCCATATCGCCATGTCAGTCTTTAGATTACAAAGATTCTCGCGGACCAAGGCATCCTGATTAAAAGGGGGCGGCAGACACGCTGCCGCCCGTTCGATGTCCGCGAACGGAAGACGGCTGACATTCAACAGGTATTGAACATCGCTCCGGTCGATATCGTCATATCTTATGAGCTTACTCGCTACAAGATCAACAATGCCACCGGTCTGTATGCGGAGACGCGCACCTTGCCACAGTGTCAAACCTTTGCCCGCCACCGGCGGTTGCAGGCAAAGCCTCAGTGGCCCGACCCATTCGATATGGTCACCGTTGTAATCCTCTGTAGGATTCACCGGTATGCCTGCGGCGATGGCAGCCTCACGCAAGTCACTCTCGTCAACCACAGAATAAGGTCCCGCGACATCAATATCGAGGCTCGTCCGGCCCGGCTCGTCAAGCAATATGCAGGCGGCACTGCCATACACATATAGGTTCGCCCGCGACCGCAATGCTCCGTCAAGCCCCTCCAGATATGAGATGAGCGTTTTTTTGTCCATGACTACAGTATAATGAAAATATGGCGTTTCATCAATCACAGCAAACACGCTGCGATTAAACATGCGGGGCATCCCGCCTCTAATCGAAAAACAGCCAGCCGAGATCCGCGGGATTCTCATTGTTCAGCCGAAGCCGGCCGGGCCAAGGATTCCGCGCCAGCCACGAGCGTTCGCCGCTGCCGGATGAATGCCGCACGTTGATCCGCAACGACGCAGGCACAGCCGGACCGGCGCCGAGCGAGGCGAACGGCACGCGGATCCAACCGCGCCAGCCGATCTTGTCAGCTTGTGCCTGCGCCTCATAATCGTATTGCTTCCACCATGTGCCGGCTCCCTTGCCGGCGAGCGAGACGTCGTAGGCGAGGCAGGTCCAGAGCCGGCGCGGCTCGACCGTCAGGAACACGCGGCTGGCGGCCGCTTTCCGCGGATCGGGCTCGTCGCACTCGAACAGCAGGTAGAAGGCGTCGCGGTCATGGCAGAACGTCCAGCGTATGCCGGGCGCCGCCGCCTTCGGCTGGGCGCAGGTCTGCCAGGCCAGGCCTGCGGGCAAGTCGGCGGCCGTGCCGGCGACGCGACGCCCAATGTCGGCGCAGAACAGGCTGCGGACGGCAGGCGCCCCGGGCTTGCGCCCGGCATACTCGGCGAACACATCCGTGCCGCCCGCGATCTCGCGCTCAAGCGCCGGCAGCTCCCTGTCGAGAAGCCCCTGCAGCTGATCCATGCGCCAGCGTATTTTCGCGGGGAAATACTTGTACCCTTCGGCTTCGGAATGGAAGCCCAGCCGCGAATCGGCCTGACACAAACCGATCAGCTCGGCGTCGTTCTTCAGCTCTGCCTCGACGATGCGGCGCATCTCTTTGAGCGTCTCAAGCTGCTTTGCCGCCGCCTCGCGCACCATGCGTTCGCGCAGGTCGTAAAATCTCAGAATGTTCAGGCCGCTGCGGAACTGGATGCCCAAGGCACGGGCCACGCCGATGTCCAGCCGCCTCTCCGGCAGGAGGGCGGAGTCGGCCTCCACAGGACGGAGAAGCGCCACACCCTGATCCCAGAGGGCACTCATCGCCCGGCACTCCTCGATCGCCTCGGGTAAGGTATAGGCCTGCCCGAGAGCCTCACCGATCCGGTCGCCGCTCGGTGCGAACGGCTGGCCGATGTGTTGGCCTGTATGCCAAGTGATCTGCCACGTTGGCGCCAGCGCGACATCCCTCGGGCGCAGAAGCAGGGGCCAGACCACTCCATCTTGCATAGGACCCCAATATTGGAATTCCGTGACCAGTGGATAATGGCTGTACCCCTCGGCAAACAGATTCAAAGCGTGTGCAACCACCTCAGAATGTCGCCCCCACTCAGGCCGCACCAAACGGCTAATAAACTCCTCCTCCGTTGCCGGAAACGGATCGAAGGAGAGCTCGCCCGCCGCCCGGTTCATGATCCCGGGATAATTGCCGAAATACCAGCAGAGCATCACTTGGGAGACATCCAGCTCCCGCATCGCGCTGAATTTCCGATAGAGCATCCCGGGAACCGGAACAAAGGGGATATCCGCCACCTCATGCGAGCAGCCGGTCTGGATCTTGGCCGACATCGGCGTGCCGGCACCTTTCGCAAACGATGCCAGCCGCTCAAAGCGCCTGCTCGGGCCCGGCGTCGATATCCAGTAGTCAGCGCCCGTGCGCACGCGCCCGAACACGTCCTTTGTCACGCCCGACTCGAAGTTGAACTGCATTGTGACATATTCCGGACAGTGTTTCGGAAGTTCATAAACCCAGTCGCCCAACGGCTCATCCTGCGGCATGTAAAACCAAGCGATAAAGGTCGCGGCCGGGTTGGCGTCATGCATGCCTTGGGCCATGGGCTTGAGCGTCGTGTTGATGATTTCCCATGGCTCTTTTTTTGAACAGACCGGACACGAGGACCGATTATTGCTGGTTGCGCCGACTAAACTTTGACAGGTCGTCCGACGTTCGCCATGGCTGATGTTGATCATCCCCCCCAAGTGCGGAACCTGAGAAAAAATGAAATGCGTCGACTCATATAGATAGCGCTGTGAAACTTCAGACCACGGACAGAACGGGTACGTGCCCCCCAAGCGGGCTCCGCCCATTTCCGGATGTCTCTTAAGCACAGGCGATTGGGCATCCCACGCTGTCGGCTCAATCGAGAACACGTAAATGCGGATTCCGTACCGACGGCATTGTTCAACCGTCTTGCGCAACTTGGCCAGTCGGCGCTCGACGTTGTCGCCGAACTCGGGAGCCACACTCGTCTTGCACAGTTCCTTGAATGTGATGGTCAGCCACAGCCCGTTAATTCCCTCGTGCGCCAGACGGTTCATATACTGATCGGGATAATAATCCACATCATCCATCAGCTCGTCGCGGTATCGTGGCGGACGTTTAATCGGTCCGAAAAAGCAGCGGGAGATACGGGATTTAATGAACGGCTTGTGTTCTGTTTTTCCGAGCGGCAGGAATGGCCCGCATGCGGCACGCATCATGTCCTCAATCTTGAAGATGCCTCGGCGGATGCCTTCTGTGTCGGCGGCCAGAATCCGGCAGCGCTTTGCAGTCACCTCAATCCGGTAGGCCTCGAACACCGGTGTCTCGGCCTTTGCGGTTTCGATCGTGAACGGGCCGCCTGTCGCGATCTTGCCGGCTGCACAAAAGTCGGACAAGTCGGCATAGGCTGTCTTAAGTACCCCTTCAGGATCTGGGAATTTCGCATCAACGCGGATACCGCGGCTCAGGTCGGCCTCGCCATCTGCGACCGTACGTGGGCTCCAGCCGAGGCCGTTGCCCCACAGAGGCGCTTTCAGATCTTCTATGAACGTCCACGTCTCATCGCCCGGCTGCGCGGGCGGCGCCCCGAGATCCGGCAAGGTGTCCTTCGGCAAATCCTGCGCCGTCGTGACCGAAGAAGAAAAAGCTGCCGTCGCCGCAAAAATCGCACACCCCGCAAGGGACGTGATACCGCGTTTGAATTCTTTCATCTTCGTCATTCCTTTATCCTGCAGAGGCCCGAAGCCGAGGCACGCCAGCAACCAGCGGCGGCATCATTGTTTCAGCCAGCCCTTCAACTGTCCTTGAGTTCCAGTCACTTGTTCGTGGCCTGTTTGAGCTTTTTCATCATTCCCCGCCTGCCCTTTTCGTATTTCGCTCTCGGGTTTCCCTGATAGAGGTGCCCGCAGCACTCGTCCCACCACACCGAAGGCATGGTGTTGTACTTGATGCAGATGTCGGGAATGCCATGCGTCGTGGTGATCCGCTCGAAAATCAGCCGATAGAGATCACGGGCCTTCATGGTGCTGCCAAACTTCAATCCGACCTTCTGAAGCAGATCCAGATCGCGCTTCTGGCTGTCCAATTCGCCGGACCCCATAACATGCGTGCAGCAGCAGAGCTCGGGATTGCGTCCCGGACAGGGAGCGCAGATCATCCAATCGGCTCCCTTCGCCATCTTAATCTCGATATCGGGCTTCCGGTTCAAAATCAGGTCGAGCAGCTCGGGCAGGTTGTCTTCCTTGTAGCCCGGCCGCAGCCCCTCGCCGTACTGGCACACCGCGCAGACAAGAATGTGCGGCCTGACAGGCACGACGCTGGCGGCATAGAGCGCTTGCAGCGACTTGACCTTCTCCTTCGCCATCTCCTCTTCGGTTCTCGGGGAGATCAGCGCTTTGATTCCCTTCTCGTAGCCTTTTTCATAATTGTCGCCCGACGCTTTCGGGCAGCCCTTCCATGCCTCGCCGGTTACCGTGTCATAGCCGCAAATGCCCGACACCGTAGGCAACCCCTTCAGCAAAAGCTCAAATAACGCGCGCGCCGGCAGCGTGCAGCCGGGCGCCAAGCCGAGTATCTGCAAAACATCCAGATCGCGCTTCCGATTGAACTCCTCGCTCTCCGGCGTGTCCTCTCCGGTGCCCGAATCTTGAAAAGAGTACAATGCGCCGGCATGGCAGGCGAGCGTCACGGGCACGTCGGGATTCTTCCGGAGCGCGTCGCGGATCTGCTTACCCTTCTCGTATTGCTTCACCGGGTCATTGCCCTCTTCGCCCAGCGAGCACACCGTGCACAAAAGCTGATACGGCCGAAGCGTCAGGGGCGTTGGCTTCTTCGAAACAGCGCCTTCGGAAGCGCCGGCCCCCTGCGCCAACGTCACAGGAACCATACTGACCAGTCCGCCGGTTCCGTAGAGCCCCGCACACTGCAAAAATTTGCGTCGTTTCATTTCAGATGTATCTCCTTAAAAAGTAGCGTTTTCTATTCGGCAGACAAGAGCTCTCCTAATCAACGAACTGCCCCTGCAGCCACCGACAATTGACAACCTTTTCCAACAAATCTAACGGTAAGTAAAAGTATTGGCACGACGGCTCAAAACCGATCCGCGAATCTTCGCACACCAGTGTATATAATTCGCGGGCTAGAGCGATCTCGGATTCCAGGCACTGCCAAATCTCTTTTTTCAAGCGCTGGCACTCCGCTGGCTGCAACTCGTCCGGGGATTTCGCAAGCGCGTCGCGTGCAATCACGAAACGCGCTTGGTTGGCGACGGATTGGAACGTGATGCCTGCCGCCCGGGCATATCGCAGGTCGGCCTGAACCTCGTTGCGCCGATCGGGCGGTGTCTTTTCCACGGCCGCTTTCAGCTCGACGATACCCGGCTTCCAGCCGGCGGCCATTTTCTCGAATTGAGCCGCAAACACCTCGCAGGGGTAAGGGCCGCGCCACCCCTCCAAATCGTCATAGGGGATTCCCCACATCGTCGCCTTGTAGCCGGTCTTTACGAGATACATCGGATTGGCCGATCCCCACTGCACGGGAGAGGTGTAGATCACGCTTACGTGGAATGGATATTGGCGGAAAGCGTCGCTCAGCAATGTCCACGCCCGGCGGGCATGCGGGGCTCCCGCGGAACCAAACCGTTCTTGGGCCATCTTCTCCAGCACCGCGTCAACCTGGGGTGCGGGTATCTGGTTAAGGCGTTGAGCAAGTTCGAAGTTTGGCGAAGGATGTCCACCCATGGTCCACCCGATCAACATTCCATTGAGCTTCTGCGGAGCCAAGTTGTGGATATGTTCGGCCACGAGATCCATCACCGGTATGTAGGGCAAGCTCGCGATTTCACAAGTGTTGTTGAACTGGATTTCGGCTGCTCGCTTAATCCCGGCTTCTGCGGCAGTCGCCCAATGTTGCAAAGCCCGCGGGCCGGGACCGACTGCGGAGATCGAATATTCGCCCACCTTGGTTTTGATGCCGCCGCGTTCGATCGGCAAGGCCCACTCGCTGACCGACATGAGCCAAACCGACTTCGGCAGACGGGCGATGATCTCCCGCGCGTCGCCGTGCCCCTTCCAGCCCCAGTCCGACACGATGACGTTGGCCTTTGGGTTGCTGCGGTGAACGCCCTCTTCCAGCGTGGCGACCACTTCAGCGATGATGTCCGTATCGCTGCGCTCTTTACACCGCCCGCAGGTTTGCCAGCGGCCATGCGACGCACAACTGGTCAGGTTTTCCGAGGCCGTAATCGCGTAGATGCCGCTCAAGTCGGGCACTTCGCGAAACACATACGCCAGCGCGTCAGCCATCCATTTCCGGACCGCCGGCTGTGACGTGCAGAGGGCCGTAAGCTCTTTTTCCTTGACGCCGGCCAGCTCGGAACGCTTTTGGAAGAAATTGTGGGGCATACCCCGCGGCTCGTTCATATAGAGATACACGCCCACACCGTAGCGCTTGGCCCGCTCCACCAAGACCCGGAGATTCGCCAAGCGCTGGACATGACCGTCACCGAATTCGGGAAAAGCCGCCCCGCCAGGAGCCAAGTCGCGCAAGACGACGTGTAGCCAGATGCCGTTGACACCCACGGATGAGAGCCGCTGCAAAAAGCCGTCGGGATACGGATCCAACTTGGGATTCAACAGCGGGTCACCGAAGACAGCAAGATAGGAATAGACAAACCGCAGTGAGACGAGCCGGTCCGTCTCGGAGGGCGGTGCCGAAAAACCGGGCAAAGGGCTGCCGAGTTGCCGGACGAAATCGAAACGCGGCTCTATCGGGCAGCGGAGTTCCTCACCAAAATCCTTCTCGACCACGCGCCGAATCTCGGCCGCGCGGCGGCGGGCCGCCTTGTCGGGCGGGCTGTAGCGCAACGTCGTGCACTTCGGTTTCAGGCTCCCCAGTTTGATCCAGAGAAAATCTTCCTCCCGCAGGCAGAAGTCCAGCCGCTCCGGCGTCATTTCCAACAGTTTCAGCAGTTGGTCATAGGGCAAAAGATGCCAGTTGCGCCGGAGCACCGTAACATAACCGCGTGTTTTTACCTCGGGGGGAATGGTCGCCGCTGTCGGCAGCCCCATGGATGCAGCCAGCTCGACGACGTTCTCCACGGAAGTTTCCAGTATTTTCGCCAGCTTGGCCGGCTCAACAACGTTCCAGTTGCGCCAGATAAACTCGTACACGCGGTTCGGGAAGTGAGCGGCGGCCAGTGCCGCCGGGGCGCTGCCTTCCGGCAGAGCGACCTCGGCAGCCGAGTCGCCACACATGAAGCAATAAACCCCCGCGAACAACAAAGCCGCAGATCTCAAAAACCATGCTCTCATGTTCCGCTTACTTTTGTTATGGCAAACCTTGTAGACACCTCGACACTCATCACATCGTCCGGGCGGATAACCGCCGGACAACCGCCCGCCGCCTCAATCTCCATGAAGCCGGACAAATCGCCGTAAACACTGTACCGGATGCCTTTCTTTCCCGGCAAGACATTCGGAGCCGCGTCGCGGATATCGATGAAAGACTGCCCGTACGGCAGCGAAGCTGCCGTACGGCGCACCGTCAGGCCGCGGCGAGGGTCTCGAAACTCGATCCACGGCACTTCCGCGCCGATGGCGATCTGGTAGCGCTGCGCCCCGTCCGTCCGGGTGCGGCACATGCCGCCGCCCCACGTCCGCTGTCCATCGCTCGGCTGATCGTAAATATCCCAGACCGCAGCTTTCCGCTTACAGGGGAAAACCACCTCGCATCCCGGCCCGCAATCGAACTGGCAGAGAGACCACGGAGCCAGCAGACAGTCTGAACGCCGCAGAGGAACACGTCCGAGATAGGTGATGCTCTCGACCACCCGCACGGTCACGGCTCCCCGACCCGGCAACACCGTGATCTGCCGCCCGAAAAGCGTGGGAATCCCGAGGCCTTGGTTGTTCACCAGATCCACCTCCGCACCGATCGTGGCGCTTCGCTTAGAGGAGCGCGTCACATGAAATCTAGCCGCCCGCAACCCCGGCGGAACGCGCCACGCGCCCGCCACATACTCATAGCCCAGCGCAGTTCCCTCGGGCGCGGGCCAAAGCCCATCGCCCCCGGGATTGAGATATTGCTCCCGCGTACATTGCCCCAGGACCGACTCGGTGTTGACCCGGCTAAGAACCTCGCCGCCCAGCACACCGTACCAGCGGCCTTCAAGGTCGAGGCCGACGATCACACCCGCGTCAGTGTCCCCTGCCAGAACAGCCCGTTTCCCGGCCTTGGCAAATAGTTTGATCAGTTGAATCGCTTTCATTGTTCTTTTCAATCGAGATGAAAAATCTCTTCCAAAGCCTCCTCTTTGCCCTTCAGGTTGTCATCGCCTTCGCAAACCAACACCTCGGTCATGTAATGCCACCACTTTTGACAGACCTCGGTTTCGGCGATTTTCTGGAAGCGCGCTTCATCCTCAATCTCCACATAGCCGAACAACATATCCGTCGGGCGGTGAATATAGATCGAATAGTTACTGGCTCCATAATCCTTCAGAGCTTTCTTCAAATCAGGCCAAATCTCATCATGCCGCCGCTGGTATTCAGCCGCCATACCCGGTTTGGCCTGAAACAAAACTGCTTGACGTATCATCGTTTCTCCTTTTTTTGCTCTGCATAACTGTTGTTCTTTTCTGTGTTAGACGTCGATCTCCACAATATCGCCGATCGGATTCGACAGAACCTCGGCCCGGTCTTTGCGGATCGCGACGCCGGTCTCCCAGCGGATGCCGAAATTCTTATCCGAAACGAACGTGTCGACCTGAAACGTCATGTTTTCAGCCAGCGCATAGTTGGAACTGCTCTCCATCCAGGGCGACTCCACCTCAATCAGGCCGGTGCCGTGGCAAGGCCCATACAGATAAGTGTCGTAATAGCCGCGCCGTTTGAACAGCTCGATGAAGCGTTTCGCGACATCCGATGCTTGCACACCCGCCTTGAGCTGGTCATAGGTCCACCGGTGCGCCTCGAGACCGAACTCGACAATCTCGCGTTTCCGCCCGACGAGCTTGCCCATGCTGACAGGCATCCCGATGCTGGGCGAGTACCCGCACACCTTCGCCGAAAGGTTCAGCTGAACGATGTCACCCTTCAGAATCTCGCGGTAGGTCGAACGCGAAATCGCGTGGCAGGTCGACTTCTCGCTGAACACGTACATGGGCAGACCCTCGTACTCAGCCCCGTTCTCGTAAATCGTCTTCTGGGCGACACCCACCATTTGCAACTCCGTCATACCAGGCTTCAAGGCATTGATAACTGCCTTTGTGGCCAGTTCCGTGATGCGCATCCCTTCGCGGATACACGCGATCTCATTCTCCGACTTGATGCTGCGCAGGGCAACCATGATGTCGTCGGCGCGGACGATTTCGCAGTCGGGGTAGCACTCCTTCAAACCGGCCAACTGGATCGGGTTGCTGACCAGATAGCCGCCGACGCCGATTTTCAGATTCTGGCCGGTCACACCGATAGAGCGGAACACGTCGGTGTATTTCGACGCCTTGAACTCCGGATAGGCGGGATCCGCCGACTCGCGGTATTCCATCAGTTGGAAGATGTTCGGGATCATGCTCCGGTCGGCAGAATACTTGCCGCTCTCCGGGCCAACCATGAGCGCCGCCTTGCCGGCCGGGGAGATGGCTACACCCGCGGTCTCGAAAAGCGGCCAGAAATCGCTGAAATAACGCACGTTCGCGTAGTCGGCCTCGTTTGAGTTGACCACCAGCACGTCGAGCCCCCGCTTCGCCGCCAAGGCGGCAGCCTTTTTAACGCGCTCCTGATATTCCTGCTCGGGAATGCAAATCCTTTTCGTCATGTTAACACCTTTCTACTCTTCAGCGTCCTTTTTCTGCCGACAGACTCCCCATCCTCACACCACCGCGGTGCGAGCGGCAACGGGGCGGCAAATATAAGAAAAACTGCACGAAAGTATCGCATAATTGTCACGCCTGGGCAACATCGGGTGTGATTTTACTTCGTTGCGTCACGGAACGTTCCGTCTATCGTTAATTGCTCGTCTCTAACTCGCCACTCACTCCACACTGAATCCCGGCGCGTCATGCGAGGCGAACGGCGGACGTGCGTCCGGCGAACCGGTCTTGAAACGGGCGTTGCGTATCTTGACGTCTTTCGCGTGCCGCACAAAGATGCCGTGCGCGGGTAGTGTGCCGAAATTACCTGCGTGCGGATAAGCTTCCGGCCGTTCCGGCAGCTTGGCCGCATCCGGCACAAAATCGACTCCGCCGGGCACCCTGATGTCCAGATTCTCGATCAGAACATCCTCCACAAAATGCCCGGACAGACCCGAAACGCAACTGTCATACGCCCGTTGAGGATGCCCCGTGGCCCACTCGCCATCCTGTATGCCATGCTCCAGCAGCTGATCGCGCCAGGCGCGCGAGGCCGTGTTGCCTTTGACATCCCGGATACGGATGTTACGCAAAAACCCGACCTGCGGCTCAAGACCCTTGGCCCAGTAGGATGCCCGGAGGCGCGCGCCGAGACGGATGTTCAGCGCCACAAGCGCGTCATGCGCCTGTACGTTCTCGATCAGGATGTCCTGCGATTCCGCGCCGTCGACCGAATAAAGCTCCAGCGCTTTCGAGCCGTAGCAGATAAGGTTGCGGCAGACGATGTTAGAATACGCACCGCGTGTCTCGGTGCCGAGCTTGAAGGCGCCGCGGTAGGTGTGGCAGACATTGTCGACCACCTCGATATTGCGGTTCTCGCGGTCACCGGTCTGGCTCTTGATCACGATCGCATCGTCATCGGAGATAATAGTACACTTCTCTATCTTGACGTTCTCGCAGCCGGAGAGATCAATGCCGTCATTGTTGCGTCCAGGCAGCACGCTGCGAACAAGCACATCGCGGATCGTCAGTCCTATGCAGCGAATGTAGTGCTGGGTCCAGGATCCGGAGTTGACAGTGCTGACACCCTCCAGCAAAACATCGCTGCAATTCGTCATGTGGATGCAGTAGTGCCGCCAGTCGCGCGCCCCGACAAACGCGCCGCGCGCGTCGATCAGGCCTTTGCCCGTGATGCCGATTCCGCGAACTCCGTTGGCCTGAATCAGTGCCTTGCCCGTGAAATGCTCGCGATTTGTCGCAGCCAAGACCGTCGCACCCGCGCTGAGGTGCAACCGCACGTTGTCACGCAGGAATAGCGTCCCTGTCAGATAATGGCCTGGCGGAAGCCAAACCGTGCCACCGCCGCTCTGGGAGCAATCGTCGATCACTCTTTGCAGCGCCTGCTGGTCCAGCGTGATGCCGTCGCCCTTGACCCCGCGCTCGCGTACGTTGATGAACTTGCCGACGGGCGGCCGGCTGTCAACCTTCTGCCGCACCTCTCGCTTGCGCGGCAATGCCGCGGCCTTGGCATCAAAGTCCGCCAATTTCAGAGCTACCGTGCAGTCATTGACACTGCCGTCACCGACCTGCCCGAAACCGTTATGACCCCAAGCCCAGATGTTATTGTCACGGTCACGCGCCAGCGCGTGGTGCATACCGCCCGCGACCTCGACAACGCCGCCTAGCTGCGGCAAAACACCTGTGCCCGCACGGGCGCCGAGTTCCATCGGCAGATCAATAATCTCTCCGCTTTCGACATTAGTCCAGCGCAACCGCACATCCGTGGCGAAATCGTCGTCGCCGTCATGGACACCGAACATAAGCCTGGTCAGAACGCACTTCAAAGGCTTGCCGGCCTCAGTCTGCGTCGGGTATACCAGCGCGGCCATAGTCTCGACGTTATCGGCGTTGCGCAAAACCGATCCTCTCTGCATGCCTTTGCCGGCTTTTCCGGCCACCGTAACCGGAGTGCCATTGAAAGTGTCGATGATTTCGAGATCTTTAACACCTTTGTCGATGTGGGCTGTATCCGTATAAAGGTAGGCCAGTCCGGGCCGCCAGACTCCCGGCGGTGGATTCTGCCAGACGATTGCGCGTCCTGTAACCGCAGGCCACAAGACATCGCGATTACCGCCGCCGACAGCACCGGACGCCTGCTCGCCGTACATGCTCCATCCCGCAGCATGCACCCGCCCGTCCGTGCCCAACACATAAGTGGCCTCATACCCAGCAGCGACCGCCAGGGCACCGGTGAAAGCCTTGGCCTTCCTGCCAGCCGCCTGTGCGACCGTCGGCACCCCGACATTGAGCTTGCCGCCAGTTCCCCAAAACCCGTCGCGTCCGCCTTCCGGCACCTGCCCGGTGCCGTTGTAGCCCCATGCGTAAACCGTGCCGTCTGCCTTGACCGCCAAGCTGTGCAGTCCGCCCGCCGCGATGGAAACAATATTCGCAAGCTCGCCCTTGCCTTCCGAGCCGGCCACCGGCCGCGGCACAGCACTGTGTGTACCCTTGCCTACCTTGCCGTTACCGAGCTGACCGTTCCAGTTGCTGCCCCAGGCCAGCACGCTGCCGTCCCGCAACAGCGCCATACTATGCTGTCCGCCAGCCGCGATCATCTTGACCTCCGACACTCCCGGCAGCGCCTTAGGCCGAGCCACGGGCACACCGGTCTCGCGCACTCCATCGCCGAGCTGACCGTGAGAACGGCAGCCCCAGGCATAAACCCTGCCGTCACGCGCCAAGGCCAGCGAGTGATCCCAGCCCGCCGCGATTGCAATGATGTTCTCAAGCCCCTTCACACGCTCGGGTTCGTAAGACTTCTCCCCCGGCCCGAAACGGCCGTTGCCAAGCTGCCCGAGATCGTTGCGCCCCCAGGCGTAGACGTGCCCGCCACGGGTCAGGGCCAGCGTGTGCCACGCGGCCGCCACAGCCGTAACGTCGTTTAGCCCGGCGACCGGGCGCGGACGCAGGCTTCTCCCGGCATCCGGCTGACCAAGTTGACCGTAGGCGTTGTCGCCCCAGCTCCAGACCTGCCCGTCTTTTACCGCTGCGGAATGCGTCCAGCCCGCCGCCAGCTCAGCCGCAACCGCACCGCCAGCCATCACCGCACAGCACAGACCCATACAAACGACTCTTTTCATTATCTAACCCTCTATTCAGAAGCGCCACGGCGGTGTCGCCGGTTGTGCAGTAATCACTTCCTCAACGTAACAGCCGTGATGCGGTGTCTTTGCAGCGGGAGAAGTTATCACACGGTATGCGACAACGCAGTGCCACAACCTGTCGCCGAGCTGGACAACGGCCGATACAGGATGATCTATGACCCAGCGATGGCCATCGAATCTGCCGAATTCCTGCGGCCCATCCCGTACCAGCCGCG